>Ga0222426_100116_pt1 | contig 121620 bp, 110 predicted proteins | sample 2B50Ametagenome_FD_180087 | JGI IMG/M metagenome (GOLD analysis project Ga0222426, IMG submission 180087) | Enriched microbial communities from leaf-cutter ant dump, University of Wisconsin, Madison, United States - 2B50A (version 2) | ecosystem: Environmental > Terrestrial > Nest > Insects...
AGCGCTACATCCTCGTCAGCCTGGTGAACCATCCCGGCGCCGCGGCCGTGCGCGCCTTCGACGACGCGGTCGTGCGCTGGCTGGCCAATCGCTGATCCTCCCCAGGGCGCGCCGGCCGGCGCGCCCCGTCCCCGCTCCCCCCGCCCCTCCCGCTCCTCCCGCTCCTCCTGCTCCTCCCGCTCCTCCCGCTCCTCCCGCTCCTCCCGCTCCTCCCGCTCCTCCGGTGCGCGCCCCGTCCCGCACGTTCCGGTTGACACTTAATTAGTTTATTTTTAAATTAATAGGAACTAAATTAAATCGACGGTGTGCCGGGCGGTGGTCCGTCCGGGCGGACGTCAGGAGACGCGCGATGAAGATCGTCTGTATCGGCGGCGGGCCGGCGGGGCTGTATCTGGCCCTGCTCATGAAGAAGCTGGATTCCGCCCACGACATCACGGTGGTCGAGCGCAACCGCCCCTACGACACCTTCGGCTGGGGCGTGGTGTTCTCCGACACCACGATGGACAACATGCGCCAGTGGGATGCCGGGACGGCCGACCGGATCCAGGCCGCCTTCAACCACTGGGACGACATCGAGCTGCTCTTCAAGGGCCGCCGCATCCGTTCGGGCGGACACGGCTTCGTCGGCATCGGCCGCAAGAAGCTGCTGAACATCCTGCAGGCCCGCTGCGAAGAGCTCGGCGTGCGCCTGGTCTTCGAGACTGACGCGCAATCGGACGCGGACTATCCGGACGCGGACCTGATCGTGGCCGCCGACGGGGTCAATTCCCGCATCCGCAAGAAATACGAGTCCGTGTTCCGTCCCGACATCGTGACCCGGCCCAACCGCTACATCTGGCTGGGCACGCACCGGCTGTACGACGCCTTCACTTTCGATTTCCGGCGCACGGACCACGGCTGGTTCCAGGCGCACATCTACAAGTTCGACGAGGACACCTCCACCTTCATCGTCGAGACCACCGAGGAGACCTGGAAGGCGCACGGCCTGGACCAGGCGGACCAGGACCAGTCCATCGCCTTCTGCGAGCAACTGTTCGCCGACAACCTCCAGGGACATGCGCTGATGTCCAACGCGCGCCACCTGCGGGGATCGTCCTGGCTGAATTTCCAGCGCGTGGTCTGCGACCACTGGTGGCTGCGCAACGGGCAGGGCAGCCACGTGGTGCTCATGGGAGATGCCGTGCACACGGCCCATTTCGCGATCGGCTCGGGAACCAAGCTGGCGATCGAGGACGCCATCGAGCTGACCCGCCAGTTCCAGCGCCTGGGCGACACGCCGGAGCGGATTCCCAAGGTGCTGGCGGCCTACCAGGAGGCCCGCCGGGTCGAGACCCTGCGCCTGCAGAATGCCGCCTGGAACGCCATGGAATGGTTCGAGGTCTGCGGCCGGCGCTACTGCGACCAGCTCGAGCCCGAACAGTTCATGTATTCCATGCTGACGCGCAGCCAGCGCATCAGCCACGAGAACCTGCGCCTGCGCGACCGCGGCTGGCTGGAAGGCTACGAGCGCTGGTTCGCGCGGCGCGACGGGTTGCCGCTGGCCGAGGACCAGGCGCCGCCGCCGCCCATGTTCACGCCCTACACCGTCCGCGGGCTGCGCCTGAAGAACCGCGTCGTGGTGTCGCCGATGGCGCAGTATTCGGCGCAGGACGGCCTGGTCGGCGACTACCATCTGGTGCACCTGGGCGCGCGCGCCCTGGGCGGCGCCGGCCTGGTGTTCGCGGAGATGGCCTGCGTCAGCGCCGAGGGCCGCATCACGCCGGGCTGCCCGGGTCTGTACCGGCCCGAGCACACCGCGGCCTTCAAGCGGATCGCCGACTGGATCCATGCGAACACCGATGCCGCCTTCGGCCTGCAGCTGGGCCACGCGGGACCCAAGGCCTCGACCCGCCGGGCCTGGGACGGCACCGACCTGCCCCTGCCCGAGGGCAACTGGCCGATCCTGTCGGCCTCGCCGCAGCAGTACCTGGAAGGCGTCAGCCAGGTCGCCCGCGCCATGACGCGGGACGACATGGACGAGGTCCGGGACCAGTTCCTCGCCGCGACCCGGGCCGCCGTCGAGATCGGCGCCGACTGGCTGGAACTGCACTGCGCCCACGGCTACCTGCTGTCGGCCTTCATCTCGCCCCTGACCAACCACCGGACCGACGAATATGGCGGGACGCTGGCCGCGCGCCTGCGGTATCCGCTGGAGATCTTCACCGCCATGCGGGCGATCTGGCCGGCGGACAAGCCCATGTCCGTGCGGATCTCCGCGACCGACTGGGTCGAGGGCGGGACCACGCCGGCCGACGCCGTCGAGATCGCCCGCGCCTTCAAGGCCGCCGGCGCCGACCTGATCGACTGTTCCTCGGGACAGGTCAGCAAGCAGGAAAAGCCGGTGTACGGGCGCATGTTCCAGACCCCCCTGGCCGACCGCATCCGCCAGGAGGCCGGCATCGCCACCATCGCCGTGGGCGCCATCAGCGAGGCCGACCACGTCAACAGCATTCTCGCGGCCGGGCGCGCGGACCTCTGCGCGATTGCCCGTCCGCACCTGGCCAACCCGGCCTGGACCCTGACCGAGGCGGCCAGGATCGGCTACACCGACATTGCCTGGCCACGGCCGTATTTCCAGGGCAAGCGGCAGATGGAGTCCCTGTTCGAACGGGAACACGCCGCGCGCGAACAGGCGCTGCGCCAGGCCGCCGGCAGGGCGGCGCCATGAGCGCGCCCGCACGCCATGCGCTGGTCACCGGCGGATCCCGGGGCATCGGCGCCGCCATCGCCCGGCGCCTGCGGGCCGAGGGCCACCGGGTCACGGTGCTGGGGCGTTCCCTGGAGGCCTGCCAGTCGCTGCTGTCGGGTGACCCGGACGGCCTGCACGCGGTCGCCGCGGACGTGGCCGACGCGGACCAGGTGGCGCGGGCCGTGTCCGAAGCCGGCGAACGCTTCGGCCCCGTCCAGGTGCTCGTCAACAACGCCGGCCAGGCCGAAAGCGCCGCCTTCCTGAAGACCGACGCGGCGCTGTGGCGCCGCATGCTGGACGTCAACCTGACGGGGACCCTGCTGTGCTGCCAGGCGGTGCTGCCCGGCATGCTGGAGGCGGGCTGGGGCCGCATCGTCAACGTGGCCAGCACCGCTGGCCTGACCGGCTACGCCTACGTCTCGGCCTATTGCGCCGCCAAGCATGGCGTGATCGGCCTGACCCGGTCCCTGGCGCTGGAGGTCGCGACGCGGGGCATCACCGTGAACGCCGTCTGCCCCGGCTACACCGACACCGGGCTGGTGCGCGAGAGCGTCGCCCGCATCGTGGCCCGCACCGGGCGCAGCGAGGACGCCGCGCTCGCCGAGCTGCTCAAGGACAACCCTCAGGGCCGGCTGGTCGATCCCGCCGAGGTCGCCGACGCGGTGGCCTGGCTGTGCGGCCGCGGCGCGGGGGCCGTCACCGGACAGGCGATCCCGGTGTGCGGCGGCGAAGTGATGTAAGGAGCCCAAGCACATGAATTCCCTCGCCAAGCAACATCTGCAGATGGTGGAGTCCCTGGGCGATGAACACATCGGCCTGGAGGCCCGCGTGCAGGCCGACGATCACCTGGACACGCGCATCTGGCTGCGGCTGCTGGCCTGCTCCAACCAGATCGAGCAGCAGATCCGCAAGCTGCTGCGCACCCGCATCGCCACCAGCCTGCGGCGCTTCGACTACATGGCCCAGCTGGACCGCCATCCGGAGGGCCTGCGCATGAAGGTGCTGTCGGGCTACCTGATGGTCACCGGCGGCAACGTCACCGGCCTGACCGACGAACTGGTCAAGGACGGCCTGGTGCGGCGCGTGGAGGACCCGGAAGACCGGCGGTCCTGTTTCGTCAGCCTGACCCCGCTGGGGCGGGAGCAGTTCGCCGCCATGGCGGTGGAACACGAAAAATGGCTGACCGAGATGTTCCGCGGCCTGCCCCAGGACCGCAAGGAATCCCTGTACGCCCTGCTGGGCGAGCTGCGCCTGCATCTGGCGCAGCGCCGGCCCGAGCTGGAAACCGCCGCGCGCAAGGCGCCCGAGGCCACCGGCCGCCCCCGAACCCGGAGGAAATCCCATGACTGAGTCCGCCATCGATCCCGGCCTGCTGGCCGGCAACCGCCGCCCCATGGCGTCCTACGAGGCGCGCCATTTCCTGTGGCAGGTTGTCGGGGGCGTCGCCACCATCACGCTGAACCGGCCCGAGCGCAAGAACCCGCTGACCTTCGACAGCTATGCCGAATTGCGCGACCTGTTCCACCGGCTGAAATGGGCGGACGACGTCAGGACCGTGGTGCTGGCGGGCGCGGGCGACAATTTCTGTTCCGGCGGCGACGTGCACGAGATCATCGGTCCGCTGATCGGCCTGAAGGCCCCGGAACTGCTGATGTTCACGCGCATGACGGGCGAGCTCGTCAAGGCCATGCGCGCCTGTCCCCAGCCCATCGTGGCGGCGGTCGACGGCGTGTGCGCCGGCGCGGGCGCCATCCTCGCCATGGCCTCGGACCTGCGCCTGGGCACCGCGCGCAGCAAGACGGCCTTCCTGTTCAACCGGGTGGGGCTGGCGGGCTGCGACATGGGGGCCTGCGCCCTGCTGCCGCGCATCGTGGGGCAGGGCCGCGCAAGCGAACTGCTCTACACCGGCCGCAGCCTGGGCGGCGAAGAGGCCGAGCGCTGGGGATTCTTCAACCGGCTGTGCGCTCCCGAGGCCCTGCTGGAGGAGGCGCGGGCGCTGGCCGCGCAACTGGCGGGCGGCCCGGCGTTCGCCAATGGCATCACCAAGACCATGCTGCACCAGGAATGGGCGATGACGATCGACCAGGCCATCGAGGCCGAGGCCCAGGCCCAGGCGATCTGCATGCTGACCCAGGACTTCGGCCGGGCCTACGAGGCCTTCGCCGTCCGGCGCAAACCCGAATTCCAGGGAGACTGAGGTGGCGGATACCGCATATCTGGACTGGCCTTTCTTCGAGCCGCATCACCGCGAGCTGGCGCAACGCCTGGATGCGTGGGCGGCCCGGCGGATCGGGCCGGCGCACGGGCCGGACGTCGACCAGGCCTGCCGGGCGCTCGTGCGCATGCTGGGCGAGGACGGCTGGCTGCGCCATGCCGTGGCCGGCACGGCGCACGGCGGGGCGGGCAATGCAATCGACACGCGCGCCATCTGCCTGATCCGCGAGACGCTGGCGCGGCATTCGGGCATCGCCGACTTCGCCTTCGCCATGCAGGGCCTGGGTTCGGGCGCGATCTCCCTGGAAGGCACGGCCGCGCAGCGGCAGCATTACCTGCCGCGCGTGGTGGCGGGACGGGCAATCGCCGCCTTCGCCCTGTCGGAGCCGGACGCGGGCTCGGATGTCGCCGCCCTGTCCTGCGCCGCCCGCGCCGACGGCGCGCACTACGTGCTCGACGGCGAGAAGACCTGGATCTCCAACGGCGGGATCGCCGATTTCTACGTGGTCTTCGCCCGGACGGGCGAGGCGCCCGGCGCCCGGGGCATTTCGGCCTTCATCGTGGACGCCGGCACGCCGGGTTTCGAGATCGCCGAGCGCATCGAGGTGATTGCGCCGCACCCCCTGGCCCGGCTGCGTTTCGACGGCTGCCGCATCCCCGCCGGCCAGCGCCTGGGGGCGCCCGGCCAGGGCTTCAAGCTGGCCATGCGCACCCTGGACGTGTTCCGCACCTCGGTGGCGGCGGCGGCCCTGGGTTTTGCCCGCCGGGCCCTGGACGAGGCCCTGGGACGCGCCGTGTCGCGGCGCATGTTCCAGGGCGCCCTGGCCGATTTCCAGCTGACGCAGGCGCGCCTGGCGCAGATGGCGACCGCCATCGACAGCGCGGCCCTGCTGACCTACCGCGCCGCCTGGTTGCGCGACCAGGGCCGCTCCGTGACCCGGGAGGCCGCGATGGCCAAGATGACCGCCACCGAGAACGCCCAGCAGGTGATCGACGCCGCCGTGCAGCTCTTCGGCGGCCTGGGCGTCGTGCGCGAGCAGCCCGTGGAGCGCCTGTACCGCGAGATCCGCGCCCTGCGCATCTACGAAGGCGCGACCGAAGTGCAGCAACTGATCATCGCCCGCGAACTGCTCAAGGCGGCCCAGGCGCCGCCCGCCTGAGACGCACGCAGCCCGTCCGCGCCACCAGAGGCCCGAAGGCCCCGGCGATCGAAAGAAGAATTTCAGGATCAGGAGACAAGACATGAGCAGCGCCCATCAGGATACGTTCGCACGCGACCATCTGCCGCCCGCCGATGAACAGCCGGTGTTCCGTTTCGACCTGCCCGAGCTGCGGTTTCCCGCGCAGCTGAATTGCGCGGCCGAACTGCTGGACCGCCACGTCCGCGAAGGGCGGGGCGCGCGCGTCTGCATTCGTGCGCCCGGCCTGGTCTGGACCTATGCCGACCTGCAGGACAAGGCCAACCGGATCGCCAACGTCCTGGTACGCGACATGGGCCTGGTGCCCGGCAACCGCGTGCTGCTGCGCGCGCCCAACAATCCCATGCTTGCCGCCTGCTGGTTCGCCGTGATCAAGGCGGGCGGCATCGCGGTGGCCACCATGCCCCTGTTGCGCGCCAAGGAGCTCAAGGCCATCATCGACATCGGCCAGGTGACGCACGCCCTGTGCGACGCCTCGCTGGCCGAGGAGATGGCGCTGGCCGCGGCGCAGATGCCGGTGCTGCGGCATCTGCGGCATTTCAACCATGCCGGCCCCGACGGCCTGGAGGCGCTGATGGACCGGGCCTCGCCGGACTTCGCCAATGCCGACACGGCCGCCGACGACACCTGCATCCTCGGTTTCACCTCCGGCACGACCGGCGTGCCCAAGGCCACCATGCATTTCCACCGCGACGTCATGGCCATCTGCGAATGCTGGCCCCGGCACGTGCTGCGGCCCGTCCAGGACGACGTGTTCATCGGCAGTCCGCCCCTGGCCTTCACCTTCGGCCTGGGTGGGCTGCTGCTCTTTCCCCTGCACGCTGGCGCCTCGACGGTGCTGCTGGAGAAGGCCAGTCCGCCGCAGCTGCTGGACGCCATCCAGGCCTTCGGGGCGACGGTGCTGTTCACGGCGCCGACGTCCTACCGGACGTTGGCCGTGCGGGGTACGGAGCTGCGCCGCTCGGCGCTGCGCAAGTGCGTGTCGGCGGGCGAGGCCCTGCCGGCATCGACCCGCGCGCAGTGGAAGGAGGCCACCGGCATCGAGCTGATCGATGGCATCGGCTCGACCGAGATGCTGCACATCTTCATCTCCCACGACGAGGCCGGCGCCCGTCCCGGCGCCACCGGCGTGCCGGTGCCCGGCTACCGGGCCAAGGTCGTGGACGAGGAGGGGCGGGAAGTGCCGCCGGGCACCATCGGGCGGCTCGCCGTCCAGGGGCCGACCGGCTGCCGCTATCTGGCCGATCCGAGGCAACGCAAATACGTGCAGGACGGCTGGAACCTGACCGGGGACGCCTACGTGATGGATGCCGACGGGTATTTCTTCTACCAGGCGCGCACGGACGACATGATCATCTCCTCGGGCTACAACATCGCCGCCCCCGACGTCGAGGAGGCCCTGATGCAGCACCCGGCCGTGGCGGAATGCGCCGTGATCGGCGTGCCCGACCCCGAACGCGGGCAGCTGGTCAAGGCCTTCGTCGTGCTGCGCAGCGGCCACACGGGCGACGAGGCCATGAGAAAGACGCTGCAGGACTTCGTGAAGGCCAGCATCGCGCCGTACAAGTATCCGCGCGCCCTGGACTTCGTGGACGGACTGCCGCGCACGCAGACCGGCAAGCTGCAGCGGTTCAAGCTGCACGAAGCGGCCTGAAGCCGCCCCGCGGCGCGTCGCGCCGCTTTCATCGGATGTTCCGAGCATCAAAGGAGTGTTTCGCATGCAGGTTCTACTTCCTCCGGGCTGGCCCCGACCCCGGGGCTATGCCAACGGAGTGGCGGCGCGCGGCCGCATGGTGTTCGTGGCCGGGATGATCGGCTGGGACGCGCAGGGCGTGTTCCACACCGACGATCTGGCGGGCCAGGTGCGCCAGGCCTTGCAGAACGTCGTCGAGGTCCTGGCCGAGGGTGGTGCCAGGCCCGAGCACATCGTGCGCATGACCTGGTACGTCACCGACAAGCAGGAGTACGTCGCCGCCTACCCGGAGATCGGCAAGGCCTTCCGCGAACTGATCGGCAGCTTCAATGCGGCCATGACGGCGGTACAGGTCGCGGCCCTGATCGAGGACCGCGCCAAGGTCGAGATCGAGGTCACCGCCGTGATCCCGGATGAGCCCGCCGCCCACCGCCCGGCGGGCGGGAGGGGTTAAACTGCATGCCAGTTTCCGCTTGACCACAGGTCCGCCATGCCCATCCATGAAATCCGCCATCCCCTGATCCGCCACAAGCTGGGCCTGATGCGGCGGGCCGACCTCAGCACCAAGAATTTTCGCGAGATGGCGCAGGAGATCGGCTCGCTGCTGACCTACGAGGCCACCAAGGACCTGCCGCTGGAGCCCGCCCGCATCACGGGCTGGGCCGGCGAGCTGGATGTGGAAAAGCTCGCGGGCAAGAAAGTCACGGTGGTTCCCATCCTGCGCGCGGGCATCGGCATGCTGGACGGCGTGCTGAACCTGATCCCCGGCGCCAAGGTCAGCGCGGTGGGGATCGCCCGCAACGAACAGACCTTGCAGGCGCAGCCGTACCTGGAAAAGCTGGTGGGGCAGCTGGACCAGCGCCTGGCGCTGATCATCGATCCCATGCTGGCCACCGGTGGCTCCATGGTGGCGGCCATCGACATGCTGAAGCAGGCCGGCTGCCGCACGGTGCGCGCCCTGGTGCTGGTCGCCGCGCCCGAGGGCATCGCCGCGGTCGAGCGGGCTCATCCGGACGTGCACATCTATACCGCCTCGATCGACAGCCATCTGAACGAGGACGGCTACATCATCCCCGGCCTGGGAGACGCGGGCGACCGCATCTTCGGCACCCGCCAGAAGACCGACTGAGCCGGCCGCCGGTGCCCAAAACCTTGATCTGTCGCATGCCAGTACAGTTTTTGACATTTCGGGCCGGGCCGATCAGGTAGGATAAGAGGTACCTCAGTCTGATCGAAGGAGCTTTTGATGGCCACTCGTAAGCAAATTGCCACCCAGTCGGCGGGCGACGCCCTGATCGAAGACCTGAAATCCAGCCTTGACCAGGCCGAACAATTGCTGCGCGAGGCCGCCGAGGCCACCGGCGACAAGGCCGCCGACCTGCGCGCGCGCGCCCTGCAGGCGCTGGACCAGGGGCGCATGGTCCTGGCGGACACCCAGGCCAATCTGCTCGAACAGGGGCGCAAGGTCGTCCACGACACCGACGAGTACGTCCAGGCCAATCCCTGGAAGGCGGTAGGCTTTGCCGGCGTCGCGGGCCTGCTGCTGGGCGCCATCCTGACGCGGCGCTGATCCCCATGGGGGCGCTGGGTCATGCCGTGGCGGATCTGGCGGCGCAGTTTGCCGCGCTGGTCGGCACGCGGCTGGAACTCCTGGGCCTGGAGGCCCAGGAGACGCGCGACCGCCTGTTGTGCCGGCTGGCGATGCTGCTGGCCGCCGCGGTCTTTCTGCTGCTTGCCCTGCTGGTCGGCACGCTGACCGTGGCTCTCTATTTCTGGCCGACCGAACACCGGTTCCTGGCCCTGGGCCTGCTGGTCTTGCTGTATGCGGTGCTGGGGCTGGGCCTGGCGGTCTGCCTGTTGCGGCGCCTGCGGCAGGATCCCGTACCCTTCTCGGTCACGGCCGAGGTGCTGCGCCAGGACGCGCAGTCCTTCGCGCACCGGACGCCGCGGCCCGATGCGTCCGTTCCCGCGCCGGTCCCGGACACCGTGGATCCGGGCGCTGCTTACCGGGAAATGCCATGATGCCACCCGCCGCTTCGCCCCGGACCTCCCAGGAACGCCGCCTGCGCATCGAATTGCTGCGCGTCCAGGCGGGCTACGAACGGATGGCCTTGCGCCGGGACGCCTGCCGCCTGGCCGGCGCCCTGCAGCCGCAGGCCCTGGTCGGCCAGGTCGGCGACCGCCTGCGTTCCACCGGCCTGGGCTGGCTGGGCGTGGGCCTGAGGGTGCTGCGCCGCTATCCGCTGGTGGGTTCGCTGCTGGGTTCCGTGCTCGGCACCGGCAGCCGCCGGCGCGTGGCGCTGAAGACCGCGCTCATCGCCGGCCTGGTCTGGCTCGGCAAGCGCAAGCACCAGGACCCCTAGAGGCCCAGCTGGTCCCACATGGCGTCCACGCGCTGCCTGACCTCGTCGCTCATGCGGATGGGGCGGCCCCATTCGCGCTGGGTCTCGCCCGACCATTTGTTGGTCGCATCCAGACCCATCTTGCCCCCCAGGCCCGAGACCGGCGAGGCGAAATCCAGGTAATCGATCGGCGTGTTCTCCACCAGCACGGTGTCGCGCACCGGGTCCATGCGCGTGGTCATGGCCCAGATGACCTCGGGCCAGCTGCGCACGTCGATGTCCTCGTCCACCACGACGATGAACTTGGTGTACATGAACTGCCGCAGCACGCTCCAGAGACCGAACAGGATGCGCTTGGCATGGCCAGGATACTGCTTGCGGATCGACACCACGGCAAGGCGGTAGCTGCAGCCCTCGGGCGGCAGGTAGAAGTCCGTGATCTCCGGGAACTGGCGCCTGAGCAGCGGCACGAAGACCTCGTTCAGGGCGACGCCCAGCACTGCGGGCTCGTCGGGCGGCTTGCCGGTGTAGGTGCTGTGATACAGCGGATTGCGGCGGTGGGTGATGCGCTCGACCGTGAAGACCGGGAACCAGTCCTGTTCGTTGTAGTAGCCGGTGTGGTCGCCGTAGGGGCCTTCCAGCGCCATCTCGTAGCCGGTGTCCGGCGGCGGCGCCACGCCGTCCGGCACGGTGGGGGGCAGGGCGCGGGGGTCGGAGGCCGGCAGGATGTGGCCTTCCAGCACGATCTCCGCCTGGGCGGGCACCTGCAGCTCGCTGCCCAGGGCGGCCGCGAGTTCCGTGCGCGAGCCGCGCAGCAGCCCCGCGAACTGGTATTCCGACAGGCTGTCGGGGATGGGGGTCACCGCCGCCAGCAGCGTGGCGGGATCCGTGCCCAGCGCCACGGCGATGGGAAAGGGCTTGCCGGGGTGGGCCAGGCAGTGGTCGCGGAAATCCAGGGCGCCGCCGCGGTGCGACAGCCAGCGCATGATGAGCTTGTTGCGGCCGATCAGCTGCTGGCGGTAGATGCCCAGGTTCTGGCGCCGGGCCTTGGGGCCGCGCGTGATCACCAGGCCCCAGGTCAGCAGCGGCGCCACGTCCCCGGGCCAGCAGCTTTGCAGCGGCAGGGCGTCCAGGTCCACGTCGCCGGCCTCGATGACGACCTCCTGGCAGGCGGGGGAGCGCACCTGGCGCGGATTCATGTCCCAGAGCGCCGATTTGAGCATGGCGACCTTGGACAGCGCGTCGCGCATGCCCTGGGGCGGCGTGGGCTCGCGCAGCGAGGCGAGCAGCTCGCCCGTGTCGCGCAGCGCCGAAACGTCCTGCGCACCCATGCCCCAGGCCACCCGCTGCGGGGTGCCGAACAGATTGGTCAGGACGGGGACGGGGGCGGGGCCTCCCGCATGCAGCGGATGCTCGAACAGCAGGGCCGGGCCGCCCGCCCGCAGGACGCGGTCGCTGATCTCGGTCATTTCGAGTTGCGTGGAAACCGGGTGGCCGATGCGTTTGAGCTGGCCCCGGCGTTCGAGCTGGGCGATGAAGTCCCGGAGGTCGCGGTATTTCACAGAGTCGATTCAATCAGGTTACAGTGTCGTCGTGCCACAGATTACCATCCGACCGTCCGCCGGAGGCATCCATGACTGCAGGGTTTCCTGATCGACTGCAACATGGGGTGCGCGCCGTCCTGCATCCCCTGGGTGAATTCGTCCACGTCAGCGCCATCTACCTGGGGCTGGCCGTGCTGACCACGCTCGTGCTCAGCCTGGTGCTGCCGTCCATGCGCCAGCAGTCCCAGCAACTCCACGAGGTCGTCCTGGCGATGTTCCAGGCGGACGGCGCCGCCTATGGCGGGGGCGAGGGCGACGACTGGATGCCGGCGGACGACCAGGCCCAGGCGCAGGCCCCCTCGTCCGGCGCGCCCGCCCAGGCCGCCGCGCAGCCGCCCGAGGCCGCATTCCCCGAAAAGACCGCGCCCGACGACGGCGAACAGACCCTGATGGCCGCGACCGCCGCGCCGGACTTCATGCAGGCCGTCCGGGCCAGCATGCGGGAGCAGCCGATTCCCGGTGTGACGGCGGCCCAGGCCCAGGGCCTGCGCAGCTACCTGTCGCGCAAATACCGGATCGCGCCCAGCGTGGCCGGCGCGCTCGTGCGCATGGCTTTCCGGGCCGGCAAGGACCTGCGCGTGGATCCGCAGCTGGTGCTGGCCGTCATCGCCATCGAATCGCGCTACAACCCCTTCGTGGAAAGCTCGGTGGGTGCGCAGGGCCTGATGCAGGTCATGGGCACCGTCCACCGCGACAAGCTGCGGGCCCACGGCGGGCCGGCCTCGATCTTCAATCCGGCGGTGAACATCCGGATCGGCGTCCAGATCCTGTCGGACTGCATCCGCCGCCGGGGTTCGCTGGAAGGCGGCCTGGCCTGCTACGTCGGGGCCTCGGGCCCCAGCGATGGCGGCTACGGCGCGCGCGTCCTGGCCGAGCGCCGCCGCATCGCGCTGGCCTCGGGGATCCCGCCCGGCAAGGGCTGAGACCGGCCGGCGCGGCCGGGTCAGAGGCTGGCCAGGAAGCCTTCCATGCGCGAGACGGCCTCGCGCAGGCGGTCCAGCCCCGTCGCATACGAGAAACGCACCGTGTGGCCGGCGTGCGCCTGGCCGAAGTCCAGCCCCGGCACGGCCGCCACGCCCGCGTCCCGGAGCAGGCGGCGGCAGAACTCGGCGCTGTCCATGCCCAGGGCGCGGATGTCCGAGAAAATGTAGAAGGCGCCGTCCGGGGCCGCCGGGACGTCCAGCCCCAGGCGGGCGAACTCGGGCAGCAGGTAGTCGCGCCGTTCCTTGAACGACAGGCGGCGGCGCTCGTAGACCTGCATGACCTCGGGCTCGAAGCAACTGAGCGCGGCGTGCTGGGCCAGGGCCGGCGCGCAGATCGCCAGGCTGGCGGCCAGGCGCTCGATGGCTGGCATCAGCGCGGCCGGGGCCATCAGCCATCCCAGGCGCCAGCCCGTCATGTGGAAATACTTGGAAAAGCTGTTGATGACCACCACGCCGTCGTCCAGCGCCAGGGCGCTTTGCGGCGCCTCGTCGTAATACAGGCCCAGGTAGATCTCGTCCATGATGACGAAGCCCCCGCGGGCCCGCACCGCGGCGATCAGGGTGCGCAGCGCCTCGCGCGGCATGGAGGTGCCGGTCGGGTTGCTGGGCGAGGCGATCAGCACGCCGCGCGTGGCCGGCCCCCAGTGGGCCTCGATGTCGCCGGCGTCGAGCTGGAAGCGGTTGGCCGCGGTGGTGGGGATCAGCCGGGCGGTGCCGCCGGCGGCCGTGATGAAATTGCGGTTCGCCGGGTAGGACGGGTCGGGCATCAGGACCTCGTCGCCGGGGTTGATCAGCGCCAGCGCGGCCAGCAGCAGGGCGCCGGAGGCCCCGGCCGTCACCAGGATCCGCGAGGGGTCCAGGCGGGCGCCGAAGCGGGTGTCGTAGTCGTGGGAGATCGCCTCGCGCAGGGCGGGGATCCCCGCGGGCGCGGTGTAGCCGCTCAGGCCGGCATCGGCCGCGCGGTTGAGGGTTTCGAGCACCCGGGCGGGCGCCGTGAAGTCGGGTTCGCCGATCCCCAGGCTGATGATGTCGCGTCCCTGGGCGGCCAGCGCCTGCGCCTGTTTCAGGACTTCCACGGCGTAAAATGGCACCGTGCGTTCGGTTCGGTCGGCCAGCTGGACCATGACGTCTCTCTACCGCAAGATTCAAAAGCCCGATTGTAGCCCTGGCTCCTGGAGACCCTTATGCAGTCACCGTCGCGCCGCGCCTTCCTGGCTGGACGCCGTGTCGAACGATCCCCCTGGGAAAGCTTCCTCGCGCGCCTGCGCCGCTCGGCCCAGGGGCAGGTGTACGAGTTCGCCACGCCGACCGGCAGCGCGCGACTGGTGCCCGGCCACATGAAGGACGTCTACCAGGCGCGCGCCCTGTGCCACGAATACGGCGTCACGCTGGCCCTGGACGGCATCCCGTCCTCGGCGCCGCGCGAAGAGCCCGTGCTCTGGGTAGAGCCGGGTTCGGCCATGTGCCGCCATGAGCGGCTCGGGGCGGACGATCCGCGCTGGTTCGTGCAGCCCGGCTGCCTGGTGGGCGAGCTGGAATCCGCCGGCCTGCCGCAGTTTCGCGACCAGCCGCCGCACCTGACCGTCGCCGCCTGGCTGGCCGACCGCCGCGGCTGCGACTGGGATCGCGGGCGCACGGCCGACAGCGGCCTGGTGCACGCGCTGGTGCTGCTGGCCGACGGCACCCAGGCCAATCTGGGGGCCTTTGGCGTGGACAACCGCAAGCCGCTCGACAACCTGCGCGTCCAGGCCATGATCCCGCGCCTGTTCGAGCTGAACGCCGGGCTGCCGGCCCCGGACGCCGGAGACGGCGGCCGGACCTGGGACGCGCGCTACCGGCTCGATGCGCTCAGCCCCGAGGCGGGGGGCACCGTCAACCTCTCGCACCTGCTTCTGGGGCACGGGGGCGAGCTGGGCTGGGTGGAATGGCTGGTCTTCGACGAGCGCTCGGGCCGGCCGGCCGACCGGCCGTACGAGTCCCGCTACGGGATCCGGCCGTCCGGCGGCGAGGATTGGCAGGCCGCCGACGCGGCCATGCGCACGCTGTTCGATCCCGACGGGCTTTTCCCCGGGCGCGGACAGGATTTCGGCCCTTCCCATGGCGCCGGCGCATGAGGGACATGCGCCGCGGGCCATACCCCTGCCCGGTCCAAGCGGCTAGAATGGCATCACCCCTCATACAACTTCTATCAAGGCATTACGATGGATGAATCCCTGCGCGCGGCGGCGCTCGAATACCACGAGCACGGCCGCCCCGGCAAAATCTCGGTCACTCCCACCAAGCAGCTGTCCAACCAGCGGGACCTGGCGCTTGCCTACTCGCCCGGGGTGGCGGCGGCCTGCGAGGAAATCGTCACCGACGCGCACAATGCCTTTCGCTACACCGGCCGCGGCAATCTGGTCGGCGTGATCACCAACGGCACCGCCGTGCTCGGCCTGGGCAACATCGGGGCGCTGGCCTCCAAGCCTGTCATGGAAGGCAAGGCCGTGCTGTTCAAGAAATTCTCCGGGCTGGACGTCTTCGACATCGAGATCAACGAGCAGGACCCGGACAAGCTGGTGGACATCATCGCCGGCCTGGAGCCCACCTTCGGCGGCATCAATCTCGAGGACATCAAGGCACCCGAGTGCTTCGAGGTCGAACGCAAGCTGCGCGAGCGCATGAAGATCCCGGTCTTCCACGATGACCAGCACGGCACGGCCATCTGCGTCACGGCGGCGTTCATCAACGGGCTGGAAGTCGTCGGCAAGGACATTTCCCAGGTCAAGGTCGTGGTCTCCGGCGCCGGGGCGGCCGCCCTGGGCTGCCTGGAACTGATGATGGACATGGGCCTGCCGCTCGAGCACATCTGGGTGTCCGACATCGAGGGCGTCGTCTACGAGGGCCGCACGGTCCTGATGGACCCGAAAAAGGCCCGCTTCGCCCAGAAGACCGATGCCCGCACGCTGGACGACATCATCGGCGATGCCGACGTGTTCCTGGGCCTGTCGGCCGGCGGGGTGCTCAAGCCCCACATGGTCAAGAAAATGGCGCCGCGCCCGCTGGTGCTGGCGCTGGCCAATCCCAACCCCGAGATCCTGCCGGCCGAGGCGCTGGCGGCGCGCGACGACGCGGTGATCGCGACCGGCCGGTCCGATTTCCCCAATCAGGTCAACAACGTCCTGTGCTTCCCGTACATCTTCCGCGGGGCCCTGGACGTCGGCGCCACCACCATCACGCGCGGCATGGAAAAGGCCGCCGTCATGGCGATCTGCAAGCTCGCCCGCGAGGAACAGAACGACATCGTGGCGGCCGCCTACGGCCTGTACGACGTGTCCTTCGGGCCCAACTACTTCATTCCCAAACCCTTCGATCCGCGCCTGATCGTGCGCATCTCCCCGGCCGTGGCCAAGGCCGCCATGGAAGACGGCGTGGCGACCCGCCCGATCGCCGACTTCGAAAGCTATGCCGGCCAGCTCGAGCAGTTCGTCTATCACTCCGGCGCCTTCATGAAGCCGCTGTTCTCCGCGGCGCGCGCCATGGTGCGCGACGGCGGCAAGGCGCGCATCGTCTTTGCCGAGGGCGAGGACGAGCGTGTCCTGCGGGCCGTGCAGATCGTGGTCGACGAACGCCTGGCCAAGCCCATCCTGATCGGCCGCCCGGCGGTGCTGGCGGCCCGCATCGAGAAATACGGCCTGCGCATCCGCCTGGGCGAGGACGTCGAGGTCACCAACCCCGAGCACGACGAGCGCTTCCACCAGTACTGGACCACCTACTGGGAAATGATGTGCCGGCGCGGCATCACCAAGGAAATGGCGCGCGTCGAGATGCGCCGCCGCCTGACCCTGATCGGGGCCATGATGGTCCGCCTGGGCGACGCCGACGGCATGATCTGCGGCACGGTCGGGTCCTACGGCAACCACCTGCGCTTCATCGACGAGGTCCTGGGGCTGGAGCCCGGCGCCCGCACCTATGCCGCCATGAACATCCTGCTGCTCGACGAGCGCACGATCGCCCTGGCCGACACGCACGTCAACGACAATCCCGACGCCGCGCAGATCGCCGAGATCACCCTGCTGGCGGCCGAGGAAATGCGGCGCCTGAACATCGAGCCCAAGGTCGCCCTGCTGTCGCGCTCGAATTTCGGTACCGGCAGCTCGTCCTCCGGCGAAAAGATGCGCGCCGCCCTGGACCTGGTGCGCGAACGCGATCCCGGCCTGGAGATCGACGGCGAGATGCACGGGGACTGCGCCCTGGATCCGGCCCTGCGGCAGCGGATCCTGCCGTCCACGACGCTGCAGGGCGAGGCCAATCTGCTCATCTGCCCCAGCGTGGATGCCGGCAACATCGCCTACAACCTGCTGAAGACCGCGGCGGGCGGCAATATCGCCGTGGGGCCGTTCCTGCTGGGGGCCAACGCGCCGGTGCACATCCTGACGTCCAGTTCCACCGTGCGCCGGATCGTCAACATGGCGGCGCTGACGGTGGTCGATGCCAACAAGCCCAGGCGCGCCTGACCGGCCTCTCATCGGGCTGGTGATGACGGGGGGCGGCGCGCGCGCCGCCTACCAGGCCGGCGTGTTGTCCGGCGTCCTGCGGGTGCTGGACCCGGGCGGCAGCCCGGGCTTCCGCAATCCCTTCGACATCCTGTGCGGCACATCGGCCGGCGCCATCAACGCCGCGGCGCTGGCCTGCCGCGCCCACCAGCCGCACCGGGCGGTCGAGCACCTGTGCACCCTGTGGCAGGCCCTGCATACGGGCGACATCTATTATTCGGATGCCGCGCACCTGATGCGCACGGGCCTGCAGTGGCTGGGCATGCTGGGCCTGGGCTGGATCCAGCCCCGGCTGTCGGGATTCGCACCGCATTCCCTGCTCGACAACGAACCGCTGGCACGGCTGCTGGGACGCAGCCTGAGCTTTCCCAGGCTGCAGACCAACCTGGACCGCGGGCACCTCAAGGCCCTGGCCATCACCGCCACCGCCTACACGACGGGCGAGCACCTGACCTTCTACCAGGCGCGCGGCGGCATCCTGCCCTGGACGCGCACCCTGCGCCGGGCGGTGGCCTGCCCCATCGGCGTGGACCACCTGCTGGCCTCCAGCGCCATTCCCTTCGTGTTTCCGGCCCGGGCGCTGCTGCTGGGCGACCGCACCCTCTGGTGCGGCGACGGCTCGATGCGCCAGCTCGCGCCCATCAGCCCGGCGATCCACCTGGGGGCCGAACGCGTCTTCGTCATAGGCACCAATTACCGGGACGAGACCCAGCCCGGGATCCGCGAACTGAACCCGCCGTATCCCAGCCTGGCACAGATCGCGGGCCATACCTTGTCGAATATTTTCCTGGATGGCGTATCGGCCGATATGGAGCGCATGGAGCGCATCAATGAGCTGCTTGCGCGAATCCCCGCAAATGGATTAAAAAGCGAGTCACTGCGACCCATCCACACCCTGATGATCGCGCCCAGCCAGTCCCTCGACGAGATGGCACTGGCCCGCCTGGATGAACTGCCGCGCGCCGTGCGGACCCTGTTCCGGGTGTTGGGCGTCTCTCCTCGAAAGGTGCAGCCTGGGGGTGGGGCGCTGGCGTCCTATCTGTTGTTCGAGGCCGGCTACACCAGGGACCTGATTGCCTTGGGCAGGGCAGACAGCATGAATCGTGCTGATGAAATCGTCGCTTTTTTCAAGGAGTGGTCCGCATGAGTCTGGCCCAGATAAGCAAAATGTTCGCCCGGGGCGTCGTCGACGCCCAGGCTGTGTCCGAACAGGATGCCCTGGCGGCGGCCACCGAGGCCGGTCTGGCCGCATTCGTGGTCGACTGCGACCGCGCGCGCAGCCGCTCGGCCGTGCTGCGGGCGGTGGTCAAGGCCATCGACTATCCGGAATTCTTCGGCGGCAACCTGGATGCGCTGTACGACTGCCTGTGCGACACGCTCAGCGACCAGAAGACCGGCCTGTTCCTGTGGTTCCGCCACCTGCATTCGGGTGATCCGGCCCTGGCCGAGGACACCCAGGCGATCCGCGGCGTCTGCGACGATGTCGTGGAATTCGGCCAGAACAACGAAAGGCTGTTCGCCTACGCCATCCAGCATGCGGGCGCCCATCCCGCGCCCGAGCCCGGCGTCGATCCCACCCCGTATTCGGGGCGCGAGGAAGCCTGATCCCCGGCGGGCCGGCCGCCGTTGCCGGCGCGGGATTTGCGCCGCGCCGTCCTTACCACCCCAATATTGCCGACGCGGCCGCCGCCATGGCCAGGCCGGCGGTCTCCGTGCGCAGCACCCGGGGGCCGAACCGCACCGCGGCCAGGCCGCGCTGCCGCGCCGTCGCCAGCTCGTCCCCCGACCATCCGCCTTCCGGCCCGACCAGCAGGGCCAGGCGGTCCCGCACGTCTTGCAGTGCCTGGGCGAAATCGCGGGACCCCTCGGGATGGCAGAACAGGGCGGGGCCCTCCAGCCGCGCCAGGCAGGCGCCCAGGGGCGCCGGCTCGTGGACGCGCATCAGGCGGTTGCGGCCGGACTGCTCGCTGGCGGCCTGCACGATGGATCGCCAGTGCGCCAGGCGCTTGTCCAGGCGCGGGCCGCTCAGGCGCAGGACGCTGCGCTCGGCGGCCACGGGCATCAGTTCCGCGACGCCCAGCTCCACCGCCTTTTCGATCACCCAGTCCATCTTGTCGCCCGAGGCAATGCCCTGGACCAGGACGAGGCGGCCCGCCAGCTCGCGTTCGACGTCGTCGCGCGCGCCCAGTTCGGCCCAGGCCGAGCGGCCTTGCGCGCGCAGCACCGCCGGATACTCGCCGCCCTCGCCGTCGAACAGCGTCGCCGCAGCGCCGTCCGGCAGCCGCAGCACCCGCAGGGCGTGGTGCGCCAGCGGCTCGGGCAGTTCGATCCGCTGGTGGGCCCGCAGCGGCGCCGGGCAGAAGAATCGGGGGGTGGGCATGAGCGGGCAATGTCCCTGCGGCGTGAATGCACGGAATATAAACCGGAGCGGGCAGGGTGGTAAAATTCAGGGCTTTGTCATCCTCCATGCGGCGAGGCTTGCGGCACTGGCCGCGCGGTTCGCCCTCCAAGACCTATGAGCGCTTTGCCCGCACCCGATCCCTCCATGGCCAACGCGATCCGCGTGCTGGCCATGGATGCCGTCCAACAAGCCAATTCCGGGCACCCCGGCGCACCGATGGGCATGGCCGATATCGCGCATGTGCTCTGGACGCGCCACCTGCGCCACAACCCCGCCGATCCGGCGTGGCTGGACCGCGACCGCTTCGTGCTCTCCAACGGACACGGGTCGATGCTGCTGTATGCGCTGCTGCATCTCAGCGGCTACGACCTGCCCATCGAGGAACTGCGCAATTTCCGCCAGCTGCATTCGCGCACGCCGGGACACCCCGAGGTCGGCATCACCGCGGGCGTCGAGACCACCACCGGGCCGCTGGGCCAGGGCCTGGCCAACGCGGTCGGCATGGCGCTGGCCCAGGCGCTGCTGGCCCAGGAATTCAACCGCCCCGGACACGACATCATCAACCACGACACCTATGTGTTCGCGGGCGACGGCTGCCTCATGGAGGGCATCTCCCACGAGGCCTGCTCGCTGGCGGGCACGCTGGGCCTGTCGCGCCTGATCGTGTTCTACGACGACAACGGCATTTCCATCGACGGCAAGGTACAGGACTGGTTCGCGGACGACACCCCGGCGCGCTTCGAGGCCTACGGCTGGAACGTGCTGCGCGGGGTCGACGGCCACGACATGAACGCCGTGGATGCGGCCATCACCCAGGCCCGGGCGCATGCCGCCGCGGGCCGCGGGCCCACCCTGATCTGCTGCCGCACCGTGATCGGCCGCGGCGCGCCCACCAAGGCCGGCACCGAGAAAGTCCATGGCGCGCCCCTGGGGGCCGAGGAAATCGCCGCCGCACGCAAGTCCATGGGCTGGAACCACGCGCCCTTCGAGGTCCCGCGCGAGGTCTACGCCTACTGGAACGGCCGTGAGCGCGGCGCCCAGCTGCAGTCCGACTGGCAGGTGCGTTTCGACCACTATGCCGAGGCCTATCCCGAGCTGGCCGCCGAGCTCTGCCGCCGCATGGCGGGCGAACTCCCGGCCGATTTCGCCGAGCGTGCCCGCGCCTACGTGCTGTCGACCCAGGACAAGGCCGAGTCCATCGCCTCGCGCAAGGCCTCGCAGCAGGCCATCGCCGCCTTCGCCGGGATCCTGCCCGAGCTGCTGGGCGGCTCGGCCGACCTGACCGGATCCAACTTCACCGACTGGAAAGGCGTCGTCCCGGTGCGCCGGACCGCCAGCGGCCTGCAGGCCGGCCGCCACATCAACTACGGCGTGCGCGAATTCGGCATGGCGGCGGTGATGAACGGCATCGCCCTGCACGGCGGCTACCTGCCTTTCGGCGGCACCTTCCTCACCTTCTCCGACTACTCCCGCAATGCCCTGCGCATGGCGGCCCTGATGAAGCAGCGCGTGGTGCACGTCTTCACGCACGACTCCATCGGCCTGGGCGAGGACGGGCCCACCCACCAGTCGATCGAGCACGCCGGCAGCCTGCGCCTGATCCCCAATCTCCACGTCTGGCGCCCCTGCGACACGACCGAGACGGCCGTGGCCTGGCAGGCCGCCCTGGCGCGCCCCGCCAGCGTGGGCATGGCGGTGCGCGACGGCGGGCCCTCGGCGCTGCTGCTGTCGCGCCAGAACCTGCCCTTCGTCGCGCGCGACGAGGCCGCCACCGCATCCATCGCCCGCGGCGGCTATGTGCTGCGCGACATGGCGGGCGCCTGCGCCGTCATCATCGCGACGGGCTCCGAGGTCGAGCTCGCGCTGCAGGCCCAGGACCGCCTGGCCGCGCGCGGGATCGCCACGCGCGTGGTCTCCATGCCGTGCACGCAGGTCTTCGACGCCCAGGACGCCGACTGGCGCGCCAGCGTGCTGCCCGCCGGGCTGCCGCGCGTGGCCGTCGAGGCCGGCGGCACCGCCACCTGGTACAAGTACGTCGGGACCACCGGCGCGGTGGTCGGCATCGACACTTTCGGGGAATCGGCGCCTGCCGGTGTGTTGTTCAAACATTTCAACCTGACGGCCGATCATGTCGCGGCCACGGTCGAGCAGCTTTTGTAAAGGAGATCCTCCATGACCATTCGTGTCGCCATCAACGGCTACGGCCGCATCGGCCGCAACATCCTGCGGGCCCACTACGAAGACGGGAAAAAGCATGACCTCCAGATCGTTGCGATCAACGATCTGGGCGATCCCGGGACCAACGCCCACCTGACCCGCTACGATACGGCCCACGGCCGCTTCCCCGGCACGGTCGAGGTCGACGGCGACAGCATGGTCGTCAACGGCGACCGCATCCGCGTGCTGGCCGAACGCGACCCCGCCAAGCTGCCCTGGGGCGACCTGAAGGTCGATGTCGTGCTGGAATGCACGGGCCTGTTCACCACCAAGGAAAAGGCCTCGGCCCACCTCAAGGGCGGCGCAAAGAAGGTCATCATCTCGGCCCCGGGCGGCAAGGACGTGGACGCCACCATCGTCTACGGTGTCAACCACCAGGTCCTGAAGGCCTCCGACACGGTGATCTCCAATGCGTCGTGCACCACCAACTGCCTGGCTCCGCTGGTCCATCCGCTGCACCAGCAGCTGGGCATCGTCAACGGCCTGATGACCACGGTGCACGCCTACACCAACGACCAGGTCCTGACCGACGTCTACCACAAGGACCTGCGCCGCGCGCGCTCGGCCACGCACAGCATGATCCCCACCAAGACCGGCGCGGCTTCCGCCGTGGGCCTGGTGCTGCCTGAACTCAACGGCAAGCTCGACGGCTACGCGATCCGCGTGCCGACGATCAACGTGTCCATCGTCGACCTGTCCTTCGTGGCCGCCCGCGAAACCACGGTCGAGGAAGTCAACGGCATCCTCAAGGCCGCCTCCGAAGGCCCGCTCAAGGGCATCCTGGCCTACACCACCGAACCGCTGGTGTCCGTGGACTTCAACCACAGCCCGCTGTCCAGCACGGTCGACGCCGCCCTGACCAAGGTCTCGGGCTCGCTGGTCAAGGTCTCGTCCTGGTACGACAACGAGTGGGGGTTCTCGAACCGCATGCTCGACACCACGGTCGCCCTGATGGCGGCCAAGTAATCCGGTCGCACGGACGGCGGGGCGGGGCAACCCGCCCTTGTCGTATCCGGACCCCGCCCGACCGGGGCGGGGTGCCCGACCCCCAGCCACAAGCACACACGGACAGATTGCATCCATGACGATACAGACTCTCTCCGGCCTGGCCCAGGCCGGCGCCCTGAAGGGCAAGCGCGTTTTCATCCGCTCCGACCTCAACGTGCCCCTGGACGGGGGCAGGATCACCGAAGACACCCGCATCCGGGCCTCCGTGCCGGCGATCCGCCTGGCGCTGGACGGCGGCGCGGCGGTCATGGTGACCTCGCACCTCGGGCGCCCCAAGGAAGGCGTGGTCGGGCCCGGCGACACCCTGCAGCCGGTGGCGGACCGCCTGTCCGGGCTGCTGGGCCGTCCGGTGAGGCTGGTCCGGGACTGGGTGGACGGGGTCGAACTGGCGGCCGGCGAGCTCGTGCTGCTGGAGAACTGCCGCTGCAATCCGGGCGAGAAAAAGAACGACCCCGATCTGGCCCGCCGGATGGCGGCGCTGTGCGACGTCTACGTCAACGACGCCTTCGGCACCGCCCACCGCGCCGAGGCCACGACCGAGGGCATGGCGCGCTTCGCCCCCGTTGCCTGCGCCGGCCCGCTGCTGGCGGCCGAGCTCGACGCCCTGGGGCGCGCCCTGCAATCGCCGCGCCGACCCATGGTCGCCATCGTGGGCGGCTCCAAGGTCTCGACCAAGCTGTCCATCCTGCAGGCCCTGGCCGAAAAGGTCGACCAGCTGATCGTGGGCGGCGGGATCGCCAACACCTTCATGCTCGCCGCCGGCCTGCCCATCGGCAAGTCCCTGGCCGAGCCCGATCAGGTCGACCAGGCCAGGGCCGTCATGCAGACCATGCAGGCGCGCGGCGTGCAGGTGCCGATCCCGGTCGACGTCGTCGTCGCCACGGCCTTCTCGGCGGATGCGCCCGCCACGGTCAAGCCGGCGGCCGAGGTCGGTCCCGACGACCTGATCCTGGACATCGGCCCGCAAACGGCCGCGCAGCTGGCGCAGCAGCTGCGCCAGGCCGGCACCATCGTCTGGAACGGCCCGGTCGGCGTCTTCGAATTCGATGCCTTTGCCCACGGCACCGAGGTGATCGCCCAGGCCATCGCCGCCTCGGACGGCTTTTCGATCGCCGGCGGCGGGGACACCCTGGCGGCGATAGCCAAGTATGGCATCGCGGACCAGGTCGGCTATATTTCCACGGGCGGCGGCGCCTTCCTGGAGTTCCTGGAAGGCAGGACCCTGCCGGCGGTCGCCGCCTTGCAGGACCGCGGCGCCTGAGGTCTGTTAAAATCAAAAGGGCGGGCCCCTTCGCATGGTTCGGCGGTGAATCTGGTCAGGTCGGGAACGAAGCAGCCACAGCCGTGCAGAACCAGTGCCGAAGTCAGGCTCGCCTTTCCTTTGGTCTCTTCCGGGCGGCGGCCGACTCATGAGTTATCTCGTTCTGGCGCGCAAATGGCGCCCCCGTTCCTTCGATACCCTGATCGGGCAGGACCACGTGGTCCGCGCCCTGACCCACGCGCTGTCTTCCGGGCGCCTGCATCACGCCTGGCTGTTCACCGGCACCCGGGGGGTGGGCAAGACCACCCTGTCGCGCATCCTGGCCAAGTCCCTGAACTGCGCCGATGGCGTCACGGCCACGCCGTGCGGGCACTGCCAGGCCTGCACCGAGATCGATGCCGGACGCTACGTCGACTACATCGAGCTCGACGCGGCCTCCAATCGCGGCGTGGACGAGATGACCCAGTTGCTGGAGCAGGCGGTCTACGCCCCTTCGTCCGGCCGCTACAAGGTCTACATGATCGACGAAGTCCACATGCTCACCGGGCATGCCTTCAACGCCATGCTCAAGACCCTGGAAGAGCCCCCGGAACACGTCAAGTTCATCCTGGCGACCACCGATCCGCAAAAGATCCCCGTCACCGTGCTGTCGCGCTGCCTGCAGTTCAATCTCAAGCAGATGACCGTGCCGGCCATCGTCGAGCACCTGCAGGACGTCCTGGCCCGGGAATCGATTCCGGCCGAGCCGCAGGGCCTGCGGCTGATCGCCCAGGCCGCGGCCGGCTCCATGCGCGACGCCCTGTCCCTCACCGACCAGGCGATCTCTTTCGCGGCCGGCAACCTCACCGCGGCGGCGGTGGGCGAGATGCTGGGCGCCCTGGACCAGCATCACCTGGTGTCGCTGGCGCGGGCACTGGCGGCGGCCGACGCGCCCGGCATCCTGGCCGTGGCCGACGAACTCGCCCTGCGCGGGCTGTCATTCCAGGCGGCCCTGGCCGACCTGGCGGTCCTGCTGTCGCGGGTGGCCATCGCCCAGCGCCTGGGCCACGCCCAGGCCGACGATCCGCTGGCCGACGACGTCCAGGCGCTCGCCGCCAGCCTGACGCCTGACGACGTGCAGCTGTTCTATGCCGTGGCGGTCCACAGCCGCCAGGAGCTCGCGCTGGCGCCGGACGAATACGCCGGTTTCGTCATGGCCTGCCTGCGCATGCTGGCGCTGCTGCCGCCGGACCGGGTCCCGCCCGTGCGGCTGGACCCGCCCGTGTCCCGCGCGGCGCAGCCGCCGGCCGCGCCTTCGGGGCCGGTGCCGGCGGCCGCGTCCCAGGCGCCGTCCGCGACGCTCGCATCGCCGCCCGCCGTTTCCGCGCCGGCGCCCGCCGCGCAGGCCGGGGCCTCCGTGCCCGCCGCATCGACGCCCATGCAGCGGCCGCGGCCCGAGCCGCAGCCCCAGCCGGAACCCGACCCGCAGCCGGATCCCGGCCCCGATCCGGGGCCCGGCCCCGGTCCCGCGCCCATGGCCACCCGGCCTGCGCCGGCCGAGCCACCCGCCTGGGAGGCCCCGGATGCCGGCGCCGTCCCTCCCGAGGCACCCGCACCGGGCCGGCCGGATGCCGATGCCGGCATGCGCCAGGCCACGCCGGACGACGCGCAGCCGGCCGACGACTGGACCGCCGACATCCCGGATCTGCCGGATGATTTCGAGGCCCCGGCCGGGGCGATCCTGGACGACGATGGGGACCTGCCCATCCGCGTGGCGCTGCCCGGCATCGAAGCCGGGGCCGTCGCCGACGTTCCCGATCCCGCCCGCCTGGCGGCGGCCGACTGGCCCGCCCTGGCGGCGGACCTGCCCGTCACGGGGGCGGCGCGCGCCCTGGCCCTGAACAGCGAATGGCTGGCGGGCGACGAACACCAGATCCGGTTGCGCGTGGCCATCCACACGCTCACGGAAGGGGGGGCGCACGATCGCCTGCGCACCGTCCTGTCGGAATACTTCGGCCGCGTGCTGCGGCTGGAGGTCGAATACGGCAGCACCGGCAGCGACACCGCCTACGCGGTGGACCAGGCGGCCCAGGCGCGCCGCCAGCAGGCGGCCGAGGACGCGGCGCAGGGCGACGGGCTGGTCCAGGCCCTGGCCGGACGGTTCGCCGCCTGGGTGGTCCCCGGGTCGGTGCGCCCGCCTGCGGTATAGTCGCTGTTTTCGTTTTTACCCCTTACCCAATCAGGACATCGCCATGATGAAAGGTCAGATTGCCGGCTTGATGCGCCAGGCCCAGCAGATGCAGGAAAACATGAAGAAGGCCCAGGAAGCCCTGGCCGACCTCATCGTCGAGGGCGCCGCCGGCGGCGGGCTGGTCAAGGTCACCATGAGCTGCAAGTACGACGTCAAGCGCGTGGCCATCGACCCCTCGCTCTTCGACGACGACCGGGACATGATCGAGGACCTGGTGGCGGCCGCCTTCAACGACGCGCAGCGCAAGGCCGAGGCCGCGGCCCAGGAAAAGATGTCGGCGGTCACGGCGGGCATGTCCCTGCCGGCCGGCATGAAGCTGCCCTTCTGACATGGCCGCCGGACTGCCGGAACCGGAGCCCCTCAAGGCGCTGATCGACGCCTTGCGCGGCCTGCCGGGCGTAGGCGTGCGCACGGCGCGGCGCATGGCCTACCACGTGCTGCAGCACGATCCCGACGGCGCCGTGCGGCTGTCGGATGCGCTGCGCGCGGCGGTGGACGGCCTGTGCCACTGCGAACGCTGCAATTCCTTTTCCCAGACGCCGGTGTGCGCGACCTGCGAGGATCCCGAGCGCGACGCCTCGCTGCTGTGCGTGGTGGAGACCCCGGCCGACCAGAACATGATCGAATCCAGCCACGGCTACCGGGGCCTGTACTACGTCCTGATGGGCCGGCTTGCGCCGCTGGAGGGCGTCGGCCCCGACCAGGTCCGCTTCGCCCAGCTGCTGGAGCGCGCCACTGACGGCCGCGTCCGCGAGGTCATCCTGGCCACCAATTTCACGGCCGAAGGCGAAACCACCGCCTATTACCTCACCGACATGTTGCGCGGGCGGGGGCTGGCCGTCACTCGGCTCGCCCGCGGCGTGCCCAGCGGCAGCGAACTCGAATACGTCGACGCCGGCACCATTGCCTGGGCCCTGGCGGAACGCAAGCCCGGCTAGCGGGTAGGGGGGCTCGCAAAAACCGGCCTTTCTGGCGTTATCATGCTGGCTCAGCGTTCAAATACATAACGGAGACACAGCCATGCCGATTTCTCGCCGTGAACTTCTGAAAACTGCCGGATCGGCAGGCTTGCTGGGCCTGCTGCCCGGCGTCGTCCGCGCCCAGGCGGCCACCCTCGAAAAACCGTCCCTGACCATCGCCGTAGGCGGGCAGGCGCTGATCTATTACCTGCCCCTGTCCGTCGCGCACCTCAAGGGCTATTTCAAGGAAGAAGGCCTGGATGCCACCATCGCGGACTTCGCGGGCGGATCCAAGGCGCTGCAGGCCGTGGTCGGCGGCAGCGCGGACGTCGTGTCCGGCGCCTTCGAGCACACCATCAACCTGCAGGCCAAGGGCCAGTTCTACCGCTGCTTCGTGCTGCAGGGCCAGGCGCCGATGATCGTGCTGGGCGTCTCCAAGAAGACCATGCCGGACTACAAGAGCCCGGCCGACCTCAAGGGCAAGAAGATCGGCGTGACCGCGCCGGGTTCCTCGACCAACATGATGGCCAGCTTCTTCCTGGCCCAGCATGGCCTGAAGCCCTCCGACGTGTCGTACATCGGGGTGGGGGCGGGCGCCGGCGCCATCACCGCGCTGCGCTCGGGCCAGATCGATGCCATCGCCAACCTGGACCCGGTCATCAGCACCCTGGTCAAGGAAGACGCCATCCGCATCATCGCCGACACCCGCACGCTGAAGGACGCGCGCCAGATCTTCGGCGGCAACATGCCCGCCGGCTGCCTGTACACCTCGCAAGCCTTCATCGACGCCAACCCCAACACCACCCAGGCACTGGCCAACGCCATGGTGCGGGCCGACAAATGGATCCAGGCCGCGACGCCCGACGACATCGCCAAGCTCGTGCCGGAATCCTATCTGCTCGGCGATCCCGAGCTCTACAAACTCGCCTTGAAGGGCAATCGCGAGGCCCTGTCCCCCGACGGCCTGGTGCCCGAGGACGGTCCCCAGACCGCACTGAACGCGCTGGCCGAATACGTGCCGCATTTCGATCGCACCAAGATCGACATCTCGCGCATCTGGACCAACCAGTTCGCCATCAAGGCCGGCCAGAAGTATCCGCATGGCTGATCCGGCGCAACCGAATCCCGGCGGCCCGGCGGGCCCCGCGCCCGCCCTGTTGCTGGACCAGGTCACCTGCACCTTCACCGGCGCCGACGGTTCCGCCTACACCGCCATGCGCGAGGCCACAGTGGCCGTCGCGCCGGGCGAGTTCGTTTCGGTGGTAGGCCCCACGGGCTGCGGCAAATCGACCCTGCTCAACATGGCGGCCGGCCTGCTGCGCCCGTCCTCCGGACAGGTCAGCGTCTTCGGCCAGCCCCTGCAGGGCGTCAACCACCGGGCGGGCTACATGTTCCAGGGCGAGGCCCTGATGCCGTGGCGCAGCGCCCTGGCCAACGTTACCGCGGGGCTGGAATTCGCCGGCGTGCCCGCCGCCGAGGCCCGCGAGCGCGGCCGGGACTGGCTGCGCCGCGTGGGCCTGGGCGGGTTCGAGGACCGCTATCCCCACCAGATGTCCGGCGGCATGCGCAAGCGCGCCATGCTCGCCCAGACCCTGATCCGGGATCCCGACATCATCCTCATGGACGAGCCGTTTTCCGCCCTCGACATCCAGACCCGCCAGCTCATGGAAAACGAGGTCCTGGCCCTGTGGATGGCGAGCCGCAAGGCCGTGCTCTTCATCACCCACGACCTGGACGAGGCCATCGCCATGAGCGACCGCGTCGTGGTGCTGTCGGCCGGACCGCAGACCCGTCCCATCGGCGAATTCGCCATCGACATCCCCCGGCCGCGCGACGTTGCCGAGGTCCGCATGCATCCGCGCTTCATCGAACTGCACCAGGGCATCTGGGCCGTGTTGCGCGACGAAGTCCTCAAAGGCTACGAACGCCAGAAGCGCGCCTGACCGCCTCGTGACCCCCAACCGGCGCGCCGCCGCGCCGGGGCCTGAACCGGAGCCGTACCGACCATGAAATCCGAATTGTCCAGACCTGTGCTGCGGACGCTGCAGATCGCCCTGCTGGCCGCCATCCTGCTCATCTGGCACCTCGCCTCGCAAAGCAACAACATCGCATTCTTCTTCGGCCGGCCCGTCGAAGTCGCCCAGGTCATCTGGGCCTGGTTCGTCACCGACGCCAGCGTCTACCGTCATCTCTGGATCACCTTGTCCGAGACCGTCCTGGCCTTCTTCATCGGCACCGTCGGCGGCCTGGCCTTCGGCCTGTGGCTGGGCCTGTCGCGCGGCGCCAGCGCCTTGCTCGAACCCTACGTCACGGCGGCCAACTCCATGCCCCGCGTGATCCTGGCACCGATCTTCGCCATGTGGTTCGGCCTGGGCATCTGGTCCAAGGTCGCCCTGGCCGTCACCCTGGTGTTCTTCATCGTCTTCTTCAACGTCTATCGCGGCGTGCGCGAGGTCTCGCCCACCTTGCTGGACAACGCCCGCATGCTGGGCGCCACCCGCCGCCAGCTGCTGCGCCACGTCTACATCCCGTCGGCCACCAGCTGGGTCTTCTCCAGCCTGCACACCTCCGTGGGCCTGGCCTTCGTCGGCGCCGTCGTCGGCGAATACCTGGGCTCCGCCGCCGGCGTCGGCTACCTGATCCTGCAGGCCGAAGGCACGCTGGACGTCAACACCGTCTTTGCCGGCATCGTCGTCCTGACGATCTTCGCGCTGCTGCTGGACGGCGCCGTGTCCCTGGCCGAACGCCGCCTGCTGGTCTGGCAGCCCGGCCCAGGCACCACCGACAAGACCTGAGCGGACCCGCTATCGGGCGAAATGGGGCGCCGGTGCGCCCGTTTTCCTGGAGATCCGGTGCACGGCGGCCGTGAGCGCGATGCTGATGGCGAGATAGGCCAGGGCTACGAACAGATAGGGTTCGACTAGGTTCCCGTCCCGGATCCCGATGATGGACGCCGCGCCCAGGAGATCCGTCACGGACATGACGTATACCAGCGACGTATCCTGAAAAAGAATGATGGCCTGCGTCAGGAATACCGGCACCATGTTCCTGATGGCCTGCGGCAGCACGATCAGCGTCATCATCTGGCGGCGGGACATGCCCAGGGCCAGCGAGGCCGACCACTGGCCGGGTGAAACCGAACTGATGCCAGAGCGGATGATTTCGCAGTAATAGGCGGCCTCGAACAGGATGAAGGCGATGATCGCGGTCTTGTCCGGCCCCACCTTGACCGGGCGTACCGCGCCCGTCGCCCACTGCAGGGCCAGCGGCGCCAGGAAGAAGATCCAGAACAGGGCCAGGAGCAGGGGCACGGACCGCATGAGGTCCACGTAAAGCCCGGCCGCGATGCGGATGACGGCGACGCGGGAATATCTGGCCAGCGCCAGGACGAGGCCCAGCAGAAATCCGCCCGCGATTGCGATGGCGGACAGCTCCAGCGTGAACAGGAACCCCTTCTGAAGCAGGGGAAGGTTGTCCCAGATGATCGAGAAATCCATGGCTGTTCCGTCTGTGCGGCTTCAGGTCCGCGAGGCCAGCGGATGGCCGGCCGCCGATCCGGCACGCGGCCCGGACGCCGTCTTCTGGTGCCTCAGCCTGTGCTCGATCAGTGCCGATGCCCTGTTGGCGGCGAGCGCGATGACGATATAGGCGAAGGTCGCGATGGTGAAGGATTCGAAGTAGGCGAAGGTGGTTTCCCCCATCTCGCGCGACCGGAAGGTGATTTCCGCCAGCCCGATGGTTAGGGCGATGGAGGTGTTCTTGATCAGGTTCATGGTCTCGCTGGTCAGCGGAGGCATGATGATCCGATAGGTTTGCGGCAGCAGGACGTACCGGTACGCCTGGATGCGCCGCATCCCGAGCGCCGCCGCGGCGGCCGGCTGGCCAGGTGGCAGCGCCTGCAGGCCCGAGCGGACCTGTTCCGCGATCCGTGCGGAGGTGTAGAGCCCCAGGCAGATGCTGGCCAGCGTGAATTGCACGACGCCGGCGTCGGTGTCGTTCGCCCAGGCCTTGAGCGGAGGGACAAGCTGCGGCAGGATGAAATACCACAAGAACATCTGCACCAGCAGCGGTATGCCCCTGAAGACCTGGACGTAGCACAGGGCAAGCAAGCGGACGGGCCAGATTTTGAGCGTGCGCAGGATGCCCACGGCGGACCCGCTGGCCATCGCAATGAGCCAGCTGCTTGCGGAAAGCCCCAGAGTGACCGCGACGCCGTTCAGGAACAGCTGCAGATAGCTGACCCCGTAATTGGGAGAAATCTGGAAAAAAACGGCCCAGTTCCAGTGGTAGTTCATCCCTCGGCTCCTCCTGGCGCCGCCTTGGCTTGGACGGCGGATTGTGTCGGTGCGGCGGCGGCGCGTCGCGTACGCGCCGCCGCCGGGGCCTGGCCTATTTCTGTGGCTGCGGATTCGTCGAATCGCTGGGGTGCTGCATGAGTTGCTTCAGTTCATCCGACATCGGCATGTCGAGATTGATGCCCTTGGGCGGTATCGGGTTCATGAACCATTTCTCGTAGATGGTCGTGAACTTCCCGTCGTCGAATGCCGTTTTCAGGATGCTGTCGGCGAGTTCCTTGAATTTTGGGTCGTCCTTGCGCACGCCGATGGCATAGGGTTCCACGGACAGCAACTGTCCGGGGATGAGCTTGAAGTCCTTGGGTGCCTTGGACTGGGCGCGCAGGACGGAGAGCAGGATGTCGTCAGTCGAGAAGCCGTCGACGCGGCCGTTCTGCAGCTGCAGGAAATTGACGGCGTGGCTGTCTCCGTAGACCAGGGTCAGGTCCAGGTGCCTTTCCTCGTTGAGCTTCTGCACTGCGCGGATGTTGTTGGTGCCCGCCGTGACCGCGATCTTCTTGCCCTTCAGGTCCTCGACGCCGTTGATGCCCGAATCGGTCCTGACCAGGATTTTCGTCCCGGTCACGTAGGTGGTGTACAGAAAAGACACGGCCTTCTGCCGTTCCTGCGTGTTGGTGGTCGAGCCGCATTCCAGGTCGATCGAGCCGTTGGCCAGCAGAGGAATGCGGTTCGAGGCGGTGACCGGCTGGTAGGTGATCCGGATGTCCTGCATGCCCAGCGTCTTCTCGACCCCCTTGACGATCTCGCGGCACAGATCGACCGAGAATCCGGCCGGCGCCTGGCTGTTGTCGATGTACGCGAAAGGCATGGCGTCCTCGCGATAGCCCAGGACGATCTCTTTGGTGTCCTTGATCTTTTGCAGGGTGTGCGATGTGTCGGCCGCGTAAGCGGAAAAGGCGCAGACCGTCAGCGCGGCGCCAAGGATCATTGAATGGATTTTCATGATGTCTCCTCCTGTTCCGGTCAGGATATGGTTGTGGTCTTGCGTGTCGTGATCAAGCGATGCCCTTGCCGCGCGTCATCTCGTCCAGGCTTTCCCGCAGGGATTCGTCCAGGATCGCGATGCCCTGGTCGATCTGGGCGCGGGTGACGGTGAGCGGCGGCGCGATGCGCCAGACGGACCCGCGTTCCGGCCGCCGCTTGATGTTCATGCTGAGGCCCTTTTCGTAGCATTTGCGCGTGGTGAGGGCGCCCAGTTCCAGCGCGGGTTCTTTGGTGTCCCGGCTGACGACCAGCTCCACGCCCAGCAGCATGCCGGCGCCGCGCACGTCACCGATGACTTCGTACTTCGTCTGCAGCTCGATCAGTGCATTGCGCAGATAGTCGCCGGTCTCGCGGGCTTTCTCCAGCAGGCGCTCTTCTTGCAGCGTACGCAGGACCGCCAGCCCGACCGTGGCGGGCAGGGGGTCGGACACGTGGCTCGTGTAGTAGCTGTAGCCGCGCTCGAAGTTGGTCTGCTCGATGTCCGGTCGCGTGATGGTGGCCGCCAGCGGCAGCCCGCCGCCCATGGTCTTCGACACGCTCATGATGTCGGGCACGACGTCGAACATCTCCGAGGCGGTCCTGTAGCCGATGCGGCCAAAGGCGGTCTGCGCCTCGTCGAAGATGAGCAGCATGTTCCGGTCGTCGGCCGCCTTCCTCAGTGCGCGCATGTAGGACGGCGGCGGCACCAGGACGCCGCCGGCGCTGATCACGGGCTCGATGACGATGGCGGCGGGCCTGCCCGTCGACGCCATGTCGAACATCCGCAGGCCGATCTGCAGGCAGGTCAGCGCGGATTCCTCGGCGGACAGGCCGGAGATGTACGGGCGATAGGAATGCGGCTCGGGCATGACGAACACGCCTGGGGTCGGCACGCCGTAGCCTTTGCGGTCGCTGGCGAACGAGGCGGCGCTGACACCGCCGGTGATGCCGTGCCAGGAACCGCCGACCGCGATGATCTCGTAGCCGCCGGTGTACAGCTTGGCCATCCTGAACGCCGCCTCGTTGCTTTCGGAGCCCGTGTTGATGAAGATGGATTTGGTGAGCCCCTTCGGCATCCATTCCGTGGCCAGCTTCTCGGCCAGCTCCGCCACGACCTCCGGGATCATCCCGCTGAACATGTGGTAGGCCTTATGGCCGGCTTCGGCGATGGCCTGGACGACCGCGGGGTGGTTGTGCCCCAGGGTCGCGCACATCTGGCCGGACGTGAAGTCCAGAATCTCGCGGCCGGTGTCGTCCCTGACGATGGCTCCCCTGGCTTCGCAGAACAGGTTCGGAAAGCTGTCGCCGCCGTACCGGACGAGATATTCCTTGGCGGCGGCGCGCAGTGCTGGTTTCATGTCGATTCTCTCCTGGGACTCGGGGCGGACTGGGTACCGGGCCAGTATGGTTGGTATGCTATTGCCGGTCTAATGCAAAAAATGCATGACGTTCCCCTCAACTGATCGGAGGTTCGATGGACACACGCTGGTTGCAGGATTTCCTGACCCTGGTCGAAGTGCGCAGCTTTACCCGGGCCGCGGAGCTGCGCCACTGTTCGCAGGCGGCGTTCAGCCGGCGCATCCAGAACCTGGAGAACTGGCTGGGGACGGAGCTGGTGGACCGCAGCCGGTATCCTCTGTATCTGACGCAGGCCGGCGACGATCTGCTGGTGAACGCGGACCGGCTGCTCGCGCAGCTGGAGGGGCTCAGGGTCAGGCCGGTCCGGTTCGAGGCCCAGCGCAACGTGCGCATCGCCTTGCCATATGCGCTGGCCAGCCAGTGGCTGCCGACGTGGTGGAAGATGTGGTGCGGCGCGGACAGGCACTGGACGTGCCAGGCATTGGTCGGCAGCGTGCTGGAGACGACTGCCGATTTCGCGGCCGGGGCCGCGGACATCCTGATCAACTATTACCAGCCGACGCAGCGGATTGCGCTGGACGCGGCCGATTACGAAAAGGCGGTGCTGCTGTCGGACGTGGTCCGCCCGTATTGCTCCCGGCAGCTGCTGGACCGCAAAGGCTTTGCGCTGCCCGGCACGAAGGCCAAGCCGGTGCCGTATTTCCACTATTCGGCGAACGCCTATTTCCACCGGCTGGTGGAGGCCATCCTGGAGAACGCCGCGGATGAGTTCTGCGGAACCCTGCTGGGAGAGTCCGACATGTCGGAGGTGCTGGCCGGCTTTGTGACCAGCGGCCTGGGCGTAGCCTGGATTCCGGATTCATCCCTGATGCGCAAGTCCACTCACGATCTGGTGAACCTGGATCAGACGGGGCGCTGGTCGGTCGGTGTCGATGTCGTGGCCTTTGTCGCCAGAAGCAATGCGTCCGGCCACATCGGTGAAATCTGGCGCAGGATGCAGGGAAACGGCTGAGGCCTTTCGTGGGGCGGAGGTGCGCTGTTTATGCCGCCTTTCCCACCAGCGCATCCAGCTTCACCGCATCCGCCGTGAAGATCCGGATGCCCTCCGCGAGTTTCTCGGTCGCCATCGCGTCCTGATTCAACCCCGTGCGGAACGCCACCTCGTTGCTGGCCAGCCATTCCGGCGCATTGGCCTTCGCCTCGGCCACCGACAGCGCCGCCGGCAGCGGATCCGTCGAAGCCGCCAGCTCGCCCAGCAGCCCCGGACTGATCGTCAGCAGGTCGCAGCCCGCCAGCGCCCGGATCTGGCCGATGTTGCGGAAACTGGCCCCCATCACCTGCGTCGGGATGTCGTAGGCCTTGAAATAGCGATAGATCCGCGCCACCGACTGGACTCCCGGGTCGCTTTCGCCGGCGTTCGCCGCCTCGTCCCAGCCATTCCCCGCGGCCTTCTTGTGCCAATCGTAGATGCGTCCCACGAACGGCGAAATCAGCGTCACCCGCGCCTGCGCGCACGCAACCGCCTGCGTCAGCGAGAACAGCAGCGTCAGGTTGCAGTGGATGCCTTCGGCCTCCAGCGTCCGGGCCGCCTGGATGCCCTCCCATGTCGAAGCCAGCTTGATCAGCACGCGCTCGTGGTCGATGCCCGCGGCCTCGTACAGGGCCACGATCTGGCGCGCCCGCTCGATGCTGGCTTGCGTATCGAAGGACAGGCGCGCGTCGACTTCCGTCGAGACCCGGCCCGGCACGATATCGAGGATCTCGCGGCCGAAAGCCACCAGCAGCCGGTCCACCTGCTCGGCCGGCGGCGCCGAAGGATGATCCCGCAGCACCCGGTCCAGCAACGGACGGTAGGCATCCTGCTGCACCGCCTTGAGGATCAGCGAAGGATTGGTGGTGGCGTCCGTGGGCCGGTAGGCCCGCATCGTTTCGAAATCGCCCGTGTCGGCCACGACGGTCGTCAGCGCGCGCAGGGTGTCGAGTTGGTTGCTCATGAAAACGGTACCCTCAGGCAAGACGGTCAAAAGCCCTTACTGTAGACCATTTCAGCCCGCGCGCGGCCCATGCGGATGGGGATAAACCCGCATCGGGCTGTATAATAGGAAGGTTTATATGTCGACTTTACAACCGGGGTACCACTTTGCTGCCGTCAATCTTTCCCGAGGGGTCCGCAGGACTCGTCCCAGCAATCCTTGCCTTGGCTGACGGTACCGTATTTCGAGGTGTTTCCATAGGCGCCGAGGGCTTCACCGTTGCCGAGATCGTGTTCAACACGGCCATGACAGGCTACCAGGAAATCCTCACCGATCCCAGCTACAGCGGCCAGATCGTCACCCTGACCTATCCCCATATCGGCAACACCGGCGTCAATGCCGAAGACGTCGAATCCACGCGGATCCACGCGGCCGGCCTGGTCGTGCGCGACTGCCCCGCGCGCGTGTCCAGCTTCCGTGCCACCCAGTCGCTGCCCGACTACCTGAAATCCCAGGGCGTCGTGGCGATCGCGGGCGTGGACACCCGCAAGCTGACCCGCATCCTGCGCGAGCACGGCGCCCAGGGCGCCTGCATCCTCGTGGGCGAGGACGTGGCGCGCGCCGTCGAACTCGCGCGCGGCTTCGGCGGCATGGAAGGCCAGGACCTGGCCCTCAAGGTCACCACGCCCAAGACCGGCGCCTGGGTGCAGGGCACCTGGCAGCTGGGGCGCGGCTTTCGCCGCCAGGACAAGGCCGACTACCACGTCGTCGCCTACGACTACGGCATCAAGACCAACATCCTGCGCCTGCTGGCCGATCGCGGCTGCCGCATCACCCTGGTGCCGGCCACCACGCCCGTGGCCGACATCCTGGCGCTGGATCCGGACGGCGTGTTCCTGTCCAACGGCCCGGGCGACCCGGCCGCCTGCCAGTACGCCGTGGACGCCTGCCAGGCCGTCCTGCAACGCGACGTGCCGCTTTTCGGCATCTGCCTGGGCCAGCAGGTGCTGGGCCTCACGCTGGGCGGGCGGACCGTCAAGATGAAGACCGGCCACCATGGCGCCAACCACCCCGTGCAGGACCTGGACAGCGGGCGGGTCTTCATCACCAGCCAGAACCACGGCTTCACGGTGGACGGCGACAGCCTGCCGGCCAATGCCCGCGTGACGCACGTGTCGCTGTTCGACGGCACGCTGCAGGGTTTCGAGCTCACCGACAAGCCGGTCTTCTGCTTCCAGGGCCACCCCGAGGCCAGCCCGGGCCCGCACGACATCCTGGTGCTGTTCGACAAGTTCATCGCCATGATGGCCCAGCGCAAAGCCCAGTCGTCCAAATAACCCATACCGCCTCCCCATGCCCAAGCGTTCAGACATCCAAAGCATCCTCATCATCGGCGCCGGTCCCATCGTCATCGGCCAGGCCTGCGAATTCGACTACTCCGGCGCCCAGGCCTGCAAGGCCCTGAAGGCCGACGGCTTTCGCACCATCCTGGTCAACAGCAATCCCGCCACCATCATGACGGACCCGGAAACGGCCGACGTCACCTACATCGAACCCATCACCTGGCAGGCCCTGGAAAAGATCATCGAGATCGAGAAGCCGGATGCCGTGCTGCCCACCATGGGCGGCCAGACGGCGCTGAACTGCGCCCTGGACCTGGACCATCACGGCGTGCTGGCCAAGCACGGGGTCGAGCTCATCGGCGCCAACGCGGCCGCCATCGAAAAGGCCGAGGACCGCCTGAAATTCAAGGACGCCATGACCGCCATCGGCCTGGAATCCGCGAAATCCGGCGTCGCCCACAGCATGGACGAGGCCTGGGCGGTGCAAAAGCGCATCGCCGCGGAGATCGGCACCTCGGGCTTTCCCACCGTGATCCGCCCCAGCTTCACCCTCGGCGGCACCGGCGGGGGCATCGCCTACAACGCCGAGGAATTCGAGACCATCTGCCGCCGTGGCCTGGAGGCCTCGCCCACGCACGAGCTGCTGATCGAGGAATCCCTGCTGGGCTGGAAGGAATTCGAGATGGAAGTCGTGCGCGACCGCGCCGACAACTGCATCATCGTGTGCGCCATCGAGAACCTCGACCCCATGGGCGTGCATACCGGCGATTCCATCACCGTCGCGCCCGCGCAGACGCTGACCGACAAGGAATACCAGATCATGCGCAACGCCTCGATCGCGGTGCTGCGCGAGATCGGCGTGGACACGGGCGGGTCGAACGTGCAGTTCGCCATCAATCCGGCCAACGGCCGCATGATCGTCATCGAGATGAATCCGCGCGTGTCGCGGTCCTCGGCCCTGGCCTCCAAGGCCACGGGCTTTCCCATCGCCAAGGTCGCCGCGCGCCTGGCCGTCGGCTACACGCTCGACGAACTGCGCAACGAGATCACCGGCGGCGCCACGCCGGCCTCGTTCGAGCCGACCCTGGACTACGTCGTCGTCAAGGTGCCGCGCTTTGCCTTCGAGAAATTCCCGCAGGCGGATTCGCGCCTGACCACGCAGATGAAGGCGGTGGGCGAGGTCATGGCCATCGGCCGCACCTTCCAGGAGTCCTTCCAGAAGGCCCTGCGTGGCCTGGAGGTCGGCGTCGACGGCCTGAACCAGAAGACCACCGACCGCGAACGCCTGCAGGTCGAGCTGGGCGAGCCCGGACCCGAGCGCATCTGGTACGTGGGCGATGCCTTCGCGCAGGGCTTCTCGCTGGACGAGGTCCACAACCTGACCCGGATCGATCCGTGGTTCCTGGCCCAGATCAAGGAAATCGTCGACATCGAGCTCGCGCTGGAGCAGCGCACCTTGTCCGAGCTGGACGACGAGACCATGCGCGAGCTCAAGCGCCGCGGCTTTTCCGACCGGCGCCTCGCGTTCCTGCTGGACACGACCGAGGCCGAGGTGCGCAAGCTGCGCCACCAGATGAACGTGCGTCCGGTCTACAAGCGCGTCGACACCTGCGCGGCCGAGTTCGCCACGACCACGGCCTACATGTATTCGACCTACGAGGACGAGGACGAGGCCGCCCCCACCGACCGCAAGAAGATCATCGTCCTGGGCGGCGGGCCCAACCGCATCGGCCAGGGCATCGAATTCGACTACTGCTGCGTGCACGCGGCCCTGGCGCTGCGCGAGGACGGTTTCGAGACCATCATGGTCAACTGCAATCCCGAGACCGTCTCGACCGACTACGACACCTCCGACCGCCTGTATTTCGAGCCCCTGACCCTCGAGGACGTGCTGGAGATCGTCCACAAGGAAAATCCCGTCGGCGTGATCGTCCAGTACGGCGGCCAGACGCCGCTGAAGCTCGCCCGCGCCCTGGAGGCCAACGGCGTGCCCATCATCGGCACCAGCCCGGACTCCATCGACGTGGCCGAGGATCGCGAGCGTTTCCAGAAGCTCCTGACCAAGCTCGGCCTGCGCCAGCCGGCCAACCGCACGGCCCGCACCGAGAGCGAGGCCCTGGCCCTGGCCGCCGAGATCGGCTATCCCCTGGTGGTGCGCCCCAGCTACGTGCTGGGCGGCCGCGCCATGGAGATCGTGCACGAGCCCCAGGACCTGGAGCGCTACATGCGCGAGGCGGTCAAGGTCAGCAATGACTCGCCCGTCCTGCTGGACCATTTCCTGAACAACGCCACCGAGGTCGACGTGGACTGCCTGGCCGACGGCGAGCAGGTCATCATCGGCGGCGTCATGGAACACATCGAGCAGGCCGGGGTGCACTCGGGCGATTCCGCCTGCAGCCTGCCGCCGTATTCCCTGTCGGCCGAGACCGTCGAGGAAATCAAGCGCCAGACCGCGCTGATGGCCCGCGCCCTGAACGTCAAGGGCCTGATGAACGTCCAGTTTGCCATCCAGGACGGCGAGGTCTACGTGCTCGAGGTCAACCCGCGCGCGTCGCGCACGGTGCCCTACGTGTCCAAGGCCACGGGCCGCCAGCTGGCCAAGATCGCCGCGCGCGTCATGGCCGGCCGCACGCTGGCGGCGCAGGGCGTGTCGTCCATCCCCTCGCCGGTCCACTACTGCGTCAAGGAGGCCGTCTTCCCCTTCGTGAAGTTCCCCGGCGTCGACACCATCCTCGGACCCGAGATGAAGTCCACTGGCGAGGTCATGGGGGTGGGAGAGACCTTCGGCGAGGCCTTCGTCAAGTCGCAGATCGCGGCGGGCGCCTGGCTGCCCGAATCCGGACGCGTGTTCATCAGCGTGCGCGACCAGGACAAGTCCCGCGCCGTCGAGGTCGCCCGCGGCCTGGCGTCCATGGGCTTCCAGCTCGTGGCCACGCGCGGCACCGCCGCCGTCATCGAGGCCGCCGGCCTGCAGGTGGAGGTGGTCAACAAGGTCACCGAGGGCCGTCCCAACATCGTCGACATGATCAAGAACGGCGAGATCGCCATGGTCATCAACACGGTCGAGGAACGCCGCAACGCGATTGCCGACTCGCGCACCATCCGCACGCAGTCCCTGGCCAACCGTGTGACCTTCTTCACGACGATCGCCGGCGCCCGCGCCGCGGTCGAGGGCCTGCAGTACCTGCGCCATGGCGGCGGCCTGAAGGTCTACGGCCTGCAGGCCATGCACGCGGCCATCGCCGACTGAGGCCTCATGGCGGACGGTTCCTTCGCGTCCGCCGGCCCCGGTGCGCCGGGGGCCTCGTCCCGACCCGTCCCGGCGGACTCGCCCGGACGGGTTTTCATTACCGGCGCCAGCAGCGGCATCGGCGCCGCGCTGGCCCGCGCCTATGCGGCGCGCGGCGCCGTCGTGGGCCTGGTCGGACGTCGCCGCGAGGCCCTGAAATCCGTGCGCGATGCCTTGCCGGGGCGGGACCACCGGATGTACGTCCTGGACGTCCGCGATCGGGCCGGCCTGCAGGCGGCGGCGCGGGATTTCCTGGACGGCGGGCCGGTGGACCGGGTCATCGCCAGCGCCGGCATCAGCGCCGGCACCCTGACCGACGCGCCGGAGGATTTCGCCGTCTTCCAGGCCATCTTCGACACCAACGTCCTGGCCATGGTCGCCACCTTCGAGCCTTTCATCGCCTCGATGCGCGCGCGCCGGCAGGGAATCCTGGTCGGCATCGGCAGCGTGGCCGGCGTGCGCGGCCTGCCGGGCGCCGGCGCCTACAGCGCGTCCAAGGCCGCCGTGCGGGCGTATTGCGAAAGCCTGCGGGTGGAACTGCGCGGTTCCGGCGTGCAGGTCGTCACCCTGGCGCCGGGCTTCATCGCCACGCCGATGACGGCGCACAACCCCTACCGCATGCCTTTCCTGATGCCGGTGGACCGGTTCGCGCGGCGGGCCGTGCGCGCGATCGAGTCCGGCGACCGCTATCGCGTCATCCCCTGGCCCATGGCCTGGGTCGGACGGCTGTTGCGCATCGTGCCCGACGGCCTGTATGACGCCGTCGCGTCCCGGCGCAAGCGCAAGCCGCGCATCGGCGGGGGCGCCCAATGAAAAACCGGGCGTCCCCGCAGGAACGCCCGGTCTGACAGGATCGGAAAGCCCGTGGGGGGCTTCCCGCCGGCGGCCTGGCTCCCAGGTCGCCTGTTTCAGCGCTGGCGCCGCGCATCCAGGCTGAGCGCCCCGGCGCCGAAGGCCGCCAGCTGCAACAGGCCGCCGGCGATGGCCAGGTTCTTGAAGAAATGGATGGACTGGTTCATGTCGCCCAGCTGGTTGTGGAAGAACAGGGCGGCGATGACTGTGAAGACGGCCAGCACCAGTGCGCTCAGGCGCGTCCGGTAGCCCAGGACCAGCAGGATGGGCAGCACCAGTTCGATGAAGACCGCGGCGCCGTAGGCCAGCGTGGGCAGGGGCATGCCGGCGGCGGTGATGTAGCCGATGGTGCCGGCGGGCGCGGCGATCTTGCCGGACACGCCGGTCCAGAACAGGACGGCGATCAGGACGCGGCCGATGAGGGAAAGAGAGTCGAGAGTGCGGTTTTCCATGATGTCGGATGAATGTGGATGGGTTGGAACAAAGCTTGGGTAAAGCAGGGTTGGAACAGGCGGGCCTCGCCCCGCGGGACGGGGCCTGCGATCACTGCGCGGCGGTGTCCACCAGAACCAGCTCGGCGTCTTCCAGCGCGGTGATCCGCAGGACGGGCTCGTCCTGGATGGCCGCGCCGTCGCGCGCTTCCAGCACGGTGCCGTTGACCTCGACCTTGCCGGCGGCCGGCACCAGGTAGCCCCGGCGCTGCGCGCCGTCGAACCGGTATTCGGCCGTCTCGCCCGCCCGCAGCGTCGCGCCCGACACGCGGGCCCGGGCGCGGATGGGCAGGGCGTCTTCGTCGCCGTCCAGGCCGCTGGCCAGGGTCACGAAGCGGCCGGAGCGGTCCCCCTTCGGGAAGGGCTGGCTGCCCCAGCAGGGCTGGCCGCCCCGGCGGTCCGGGAAGATCCAGATCTGGAAGATCCGGGTGATGCCGGGCTCCAGGTTGTATTCCGAGTGGACGATGCCGCTGCCGGCGCTCATGACCTGGACGTCGCCCGCAGGCGTGCGGCCCTGGTTGCCCAGGTTGTCCCGGTGCGTGATGGCGCCCTCCCGGACGTAGGTGATGATCTCCATGTCCGCGTGCGGATGGGGCGGGAAGCCGGTGTTGGGCTGGATCGTATCGTCGTTCCAGACGCGCAGGCCGCCCCAGTGAACACGCTCGGGATCATGGTATTCGGCGAAGGAAAAGTGATGCCGGGTATCGAGCCAGCCATGGTGGGCGGCGCCCAGACCGGCGTAGGGACGGCGTTCGATCATGATGGGTTCCTTTGAGGTCTGAATGATTGATGTGTGCAGTCTACGGGACCCGGATTGGTTCGAGAAGATCAACGATGGAATTTCATTCTTTCCAATTTTGATATGATCGTTCCTGTCGTCCATGCAAGGAATCGCCATGAAGGGACTGCCGGACCTGGAGGCCTGGGCGCTGTTCGCCAAGGTCGCCGAAACGGGATCTTTCGCGCGCGCGGCCGCGGCTTGCAACCTGTCCCAGGCAACGGTCTCCAAGGCCGTCAGCCGCCTGGAGGCCCGCATGAAGACCGTGCTGCTCCACCGCACTTCGCGGCGCCTGTCGCTGACCGAGAGCGGCCGCTCGGCGCTGGAGCGCGCGACGCGGATCCTGGAGGAGGGCGAGGCGGTCGAGGCCGAGGTCACCGAGCAGTCCCAGGCCTTGCGCGGGCGGGTCCGCGTGTCCGCGCCGATGTCCTTCGGCATCGCGCGCCTGGCGCCCCTGCTGCCGGCCTTCATGGAGGCGCATCCGGAGGTACAGCTGGACGTGCGGTTCAACGATGCCCAGGTGGACCTGGTGGCCGAAGGCTTCGATCTCGCGCTGCGCATCGCGCGCCTGGCGGATTCCAGCCTGCTGGCCCGCCGGCTCTGCGGCGTGCGCGTCATGCTGGTGGGCGCGCCCGCGTATTTCGACCGGCGCGGCAGGCCCCGCCATCCGCGCGACCTGCAGGGCCACGAGGCCCTGCACTATGCCTACGCGCGCGGCGGGGCGACCTGGCATTTCCGCCACCCCCGCCTGGGGCAGTTCTCGCAGTTCATGCCGGCCCGCCTGCACGTCAACAACGCCGACGCCCTGATGCCCGCCCTGCGCGCCGGCCTGGGCCTGGCCCTGCAGCCGGAATTCCTGGTCTGGCAGGACCTGCAGTCCGGCCGGCTGGAGACCGTCATGGCCCCCTGGGAAATCGAGCCCCTGGGCCTGCACGTCGTGACACCGCCGGGCCGCAACCGGCCGGCCCGCGTCCAGGCTTTGATCGAATACCTGGCCGAGTCCTTCGCCCAGGAACCCTGGGCCCGGGACGCGGCGGGACCGGCCTAGCTATTTGCCGGTGAATACGGGCGGTTGCTTCTTCAAAAAGGCGGCCCGTCCGACGGCATAGTCTTCGGATCGTCCGAGTTGCCCCTGGATGGCCGCTTCGGCATGGAGTTGCTCGCGCAGGCCATTGTGGCTGGATGTGTACAGGGCCTGCTTGGTGCCAGCCAGTGCGCGCGTCGGTCCGCTCATCAGGATCCCGCTGATCCGTTTCAGGGTGGCATCGAGTTCGTCATCCTCGATGCACTTCCAGATGAGCCCCCATTGCGCTGCCTGCTCCGCGGAAACGCGTTCACCGAACAGCGCCGCGCCCATGGATCTCTGCATGCCGACGAGCCGTGGCCAGAAATAGGTGCCGCCGCCATCGGGAACCAGGCCCACCTTGGAAAAGGCCTGGATGAAACTGGCGGAGCGGACGGCGAAAGTGATGTCGCAGGCCAGCGCAAGACTGACTCCGGCGCCGGCGGCCACGCCGTTGACGAAGGCCACCACGGGAGCCGGAAGGGCCTGAAGCCCCTGGATGACCGGGCTGTAATGGCGCTCGAGGAAGGTGGTCAGGTCCGGGTTGGCCATGGATTCTTCCGCCAGGTCCTGCCCGACGCAGAATCCGCGTCCGCTGCCGGTGACCGTGACCCCGCGCAAGCCCGTTTGCCGGCTGAGAAAGCCGATCGCGGCGGCCAATTCATCGGTCATCCGGCTGGTGATCGCGTTCAGCTTGCCGGGACGGTTCAGCTGAATGTGGCCGATACCGGATTCATAGGAAAACACGATGTCCTGGTAATCGCTCATGATCACGAACCCGCCATATTGCCCATGGTCCTGGCCGCCAGCTCACGTTCCAGTTCATAAGCCTCCCAGAGCCCCAGCGTGTCTTCTTCGGTGAGGCAAGGCTTGATGTCCGTACGCAGCCTGCCTTTCAGGAGCGCCGTGATCTCCCTGGCGATCCCGATGGCGCCGTCGAGCACCGCGGATGGATCGTCAAACACCTCTTGAACCAGTCCGATCTGGTGGGCGCGGGCGCCCGAAATGGGCCGCCCCGTGTAGGTGAGCAGTCGCGCGTCACCTTGAGGCAGCGCCTCTCGTACAATCCTGTACCCGCCAAAGGCGCCGACCTTCACTTCCGGCAACGCCAGTCGCGCATCGCGGGTGGACAGCCGCATGTCGCATGCGCAGGCGAGCATCAGACCCGATCCCATGGCGGCCCCGTGAATGGCTGCGATGGCTGGAATCCGGCTTTGCCGGACAGCCTTCATCGCATCGCGCACTTTGCCCGTCCCCTCCAGCGTTTGCCGGGGGGTCAGACTGGTGAATTCCCGGAAATCGTTGCCGCCGCAGAAATGCCTGCCCGGCAATCCCGTGAAGACGATGGCCCCGACATCGTCTTGCTCGAGGCGCCGGATCAAGCCGGGAAACTCCCCCCAGGCCGCGAAGCTGACCGCGTTCACGGGAGGATGGCTCAGGCGAACGACAGCCACATCTCCGTCTCGCTCTTCGATGAACATGGGGTCAGCTCCGCGTGGCGTAAGAAGGCTGGCGCTTTTCGAGGAAGGCCAGGGCGCCTTCCCTGGCTTCGGGCGTCCGGCGCACGGCCGCGGTCAACGTGCACTCGAACTCATAACCTTCCTTCAAGGTCATGAACTCGCTGCGGTTGAGGCCTTGTTTGGCCAGGCGGATGGCGGGCGGGCTCTTGCTGGCGATCTCCTCGGCGAGCGCCATGGCCGTGGGCATGAGGTCCTCTGGCTCGACCACTTGGTCGACGATGTGTGTCCGCAAGGCCTCTTCCGCCGTGACCCGTCGTCCGGTGTACATCATCAGGCGCGTCATGCCCTGTCCCGCCAGGCGCATGACGTGTCGAGAGCCGCCCAGCACGCCGACGTCGATCTCCGGCAGTGCGAACTTGGCACGGGTGGATGCGATACGCACGTCACAAAGCGATGCCAGCACGATGCCGGTGCCGACGGCGCCCCCATTGACGGCGCCGATGATCGGGACCGGGCAGTCGTACATCGCGTTGAAGGTCAGGCGCACGTGCGCCAGGTATTCGTTGGCGGTATCGAAGTCCAGATTGACGAAGTCGTTGACGTCGTTGCCGCCGCAAAACACCTTGCCCGCGCCCGTGAAGACGGCGACGCGCATGTCCTTGTCGTCGCCAAGGCGCTGAAAAGTGCGCCGCAACTCGTCATAGACCTCCAGGCTCACCGCGTTGGCGGCGGGCCGGTCCAGCGTGATGACGGCCAGGCCGCGATCCACTTCCACTTTCACGAACCGGTTTTCATACAGCATGTTCAAGTCTCCTGTCTCTTGCCTAAGTAACTGTTTTGCAGGGTGTCCGAATCCATGATTTCATGAGCCGGACCCTCCGCGATGCAATGTCCCGTCTCCAGCACGACCGTATGTTCGGCGATGGCCTTGGCCATCCAGAGGTTCTGCTCGACAAGAAGAATGGACACGCCGCTGCGCGCGATCACGTCGATTGCGGCAACCACTTGCTCGATTGCCTTGGGCGCCAGCCCTTGGCTGGGCTCGTCAAGCAGCAGCAGCCTCGGGCGCGACATCAGGGCCCGTGCCAGGGCGAGCATCTGCTGCTCTCCGCCCGACAGCAGGCCCGCATGCTGTTCCGTGCGCTCGAACAGGATCGGGAAAAGCGAATAGATTTTTTCGTAGTCCTCCTTGCGTGGCTCTCCGTGTATGAATGCACCGAGCCGCAGGTTCTCCTTGACGGTCATCTCGTTGAAGATCTGGCGACCTTCCGGCACCAGGGTGATGCCGAGCTCGACCCGCTCTGCGGTGGAAGCACCTTCGATACTGCGCCCTTCGAACCGGATCGAACCGCTCCAGGACGGGATCAGTCCCGTAATGGTTTTGCACAGCGTCGTTTTGCCCGCGGCATTGGCTCCCATGACCACGGTGGGCTTGTCCCGGGGGACCGTGAAGGCGACGTTGTGGAGCACCTCCAGTTTGTCGTAGCCCGTGCGCAGGTCTCGTATTTCAAGCATTTGCACCCCCGGTCCCGAGATAGACGTCAATGACGCGCTGTTCCTGCTGGCATTCCTCCGGAGAGCCTTCGAAGAGCACCCTGCCGCGGTCCAGGACGGCGACCCGGTGAGAGACTTCCATCAGGAACCGGATGTTGTGCTCCACCAGAAGAATGGTGACGCCCTGCGCATTTGAATGCCGGATCAGCGCGCCCAGGCGTTCCACCTCTTCACCGGTCAAGCCGACCGCCGGCTCGTCCAGCAGCAAGAGTCTGGGTTTCTGGAGCAGCGCCATCGCGATGCCCAGGTGCCTGAGCGTGGCGTAGGGCAGGCTCTGCGCCACCCGGTCCAGCACCGCGGTGAGGCCGAACGTCTCGACCAGGGTCTGGACCGATTTCGGGTCCGGTGAATGCACCGTGGCGATGCGGAGGTTCTCCCGCACCGTGAGTCCCAGGAACGCCCGGGTCTGTTGAAAGGTGCGGGTGATGCCGCGGCGGACGGTTTCAGCGATGGGCCAGGGTCCCCGCGCGCCGTTGAATTGAATGTGCCCGCCGCTCGGCGGGATCAGGCCGGAGATCAGGTTGATGAGCGTGGTTTTCCCTGCGCCGTTCGGGCCGATGAGCCCAAAGATGCATCCCTCCGGCACATCGAGAGTGACGCCGTCGAGGGCGACCACGCCGCCAAATCTGGCTTGCAGGTTCTGGATCTCCAGGAGACTCATCTTGCCTCTCCGTGATGCTTGAGCTTGTGGGTCAGGCGCTTGAGCAGATCGGCCAGCCCCCGGGGGAAAAAGATGATGAAAGTGAGCAGGAGAATGCCGTATGCCAGCAGGCTGTAGGTCGATGCGAAGCGCAGGACTTCGGGCAAGGCCGTCAGCAGGGCGGCGCCAATGATCGGTCCCCATAGGGTGCCCATGCCGCCCACGACGACGAGTGCGACCATGAGAAAGCCGGTTCCCAGCACCGTGAAGCTTTCGGGCGCGACGAAGGAAGAGGTCGCTGCAAACAGCGCCCCGGCGGCGCCGGCGAACGCGGCGCTGAATGTAAAGGCCGCCAGTCGTGCCGCAGAGACCTTGATGCCGAGGGCCTGGGCAAGGATCAGGTCCTCGCGAATCGCGATGCATTCGGCGCCCAGCCGGGAGCGGACGAAGAGATTGGCGCACAGGAAGGTGACGAACAGCAGTCCCAGGGACAGCAGTGCGTAGAACACCGGGGTGCTCGCCGTCAGCCAGGGCGGATGAACCGGTCCGGGGATGCCCGCGAATCCTCCGATGCCGCCGGTCACGCCGTCAAAGACCAGAAACAGCTGTTCGCCCACCAGGCCCAGGCCGAGCGTCAGCACGGCAAAATACAGTCCGCGGGTGCGAAATGCGACGGCGGCGATCAGGGCGCCGATGGCGGCGGACGCGGCCGCCGCTGCCAGGAGGGCAAACCAGAACCCCACGTCATAGCGGGCGGTGAGGATGGCGCACACATAGGCGCCCACACCGTAAAGTGCGCCGTGCGCCAGGGACAGATAGCCCGTGTATCCCAGCAGGACGTCGAAGGCCACCGCCAGCGTGGCAAAGATGGCGCCAACCATGATCACATAGGCAAGATAGTCATTGGCCGTCAGCGCCAGGGCGGACGACCCCAGCAATGCCGCCAGAGAGAACGCCGCCAGCCGCGAGAAGGAAAGATTCATCATGGCTCAGCGCTCCATGTTGACGCGTCCGAACAGGCCTTGCGGACGGACGAGCAGCACCATGGTCAGGAGGAGGAACGTGCCGATATCCTGGAGCTGGGAGGATATGTACCCCGCCACGAAAACCTCGGAGGTGCCCAGGAACAGTCCGCCCAGAATGGCCCCCCAGAAACTGCCGATGCCGCCCAGTACCAGGACCACGAAGGCTTTCAGGACCGGAATGCTGCCCATGGTCGGGTAGATCGGGAACGTGGCGCCCAGCAGCGCGCCCGCAATGGCGCCCAGCGCGGCGCTGATGGCGAAGGTGGACGTGCGCACGACACTCATGCGGATGCCCATCAGGGCGGCCGCATCCCGGTTCTGTGCCGTGGCCCGGATCGCCAGGCCAAGGCGGGAGTGGTAAAGAATCATCCAGACCGCCAGGGCCGCGATGGCCAGGCTGAGCAGGATGGCCAGTTGCAAGTACGTGATGGCGAAATAGGTGGTGCGGATGACCCCGGGCAGTGGCGTCGGGATTGTCCTGGCCTCCGTGCCCCAGATGATGGTGGCGATCTGCTGCAGGATGATCGACATGGCCAGTGCCGATATCATGAGCGAGAGCGCAGGGGCCGTGCGGATCGGAAAGAAAGCCAGCCTGTCGATCAGGCAACCCAGCAACATCACCAGCATGACGCTGAGGACCATCGCCACCCAGAAATTCACGCCTGACATGGCGAGCGTATAGGTGATGAAAGCCCCGGCCATGTAAAACTCGCCATGCGCAAAGTTCGGGATCAGCAGTACGCCGAACACGAGAGTCAGGCCGAGTGCGACCAATGCGTAGGTGGATCCGAGCACCAACCCGTTGGCGAGTTGCTGGGTAATCAGTTCTAGCATGACTGGCTCCCCTTCCGGCGTCTAATCAGTGCCTGGCGGCCGTTTTACTGGCTGGCCGTTTGCAGCGGATTCCAGGTGTCGTTCTTCCAGACGCCGCAGGCGCCACGCAGGTCCACCTGCCCCTGGGAATCGAAGAGCTTGCCGTCCGCGTAGGGGGTGTATCGGGTGATGGCCGCACTGACGTCCGCAACCTTCAGCCCGGACAGTGCCTTGTTGACGGCGGCATTCTCCAGGGATCCCGCTTTCTCGAACGCGGCCTTCAGGATGTGGACCGCGTCGAAGGACAAGGCGGTCAGTTCACCAGGCGCCGTATTGAATTTCGCGCGGTAGGCCTTGTCCAGCGCAAGCGCTTTTTCGTCCTTGAGGTGGACGTAGTCTTCCGTGGTGGGCGGCACGCAATTCAAGACGCCGTTCATCTGGTCGGAGGGGATGTTCTTCAGCACGGTCGACGGTGGGGAAACCATTTCCCAGACGATCTGGCTGCTCAAGCCCAGTTGGCGGATCTGCTTGACGATCAGTGCCGCTTCCGCCGGGTAGCCTCTGACCAGGATGACGGCCGGGTTGGTGCTCTTCAGCGACGTGAGCGTCGCGGAAAAATCAGTGTCGTTCAGTTTGTAGTATTTCTCGTCGGTGATTTTGGTGCCGAGCGCCTCGAGATCGCTGATGAGCTGTTTCTGTGAACCCATGAATCCGGCGTGAAAACGGTCTGTCATGAATGCGACCGACGGAAATTTCTTGTCTTTGAACAGCGCCACGACCGAGACGTTGTAGCCATTGACGGTGGCCTGATTGCGGAAGACGTTGCGTCCGTTCGTCAGGTTCTCGGTGATGGCCCCGTCGATGATCTGCGTCATGTCGGCGTTGCGTTCGATGATCGGCTTGAGCGCGGGCGCCACGCCGCTCGACAGAGGGCCGATGACGTAGTGCACATTCTGGTTGACCAGTTTGCGCAGGGCGGCCACGCCGGTGGTCGGGTTCCCTTGGGTATCCTCGGTCACGACCTTGATCTGATAGGACTTGCCGCCGATAGAGATTCCGCCGGCGGCATTGATCTGCTCGGCCGCCAGTTTGATGCCATTGCTTTCGGGCAGGCCATAATAGGTTGCGGGTCCGGTGATCGGGTGAAGATCGCCAATCAGCACTTCGTCTGCCGAGGCCGCTGTCGAAAGCAGGGCGATGGACAGGGCGGTTGCGAGGTGGGTGAATTTCATGTTTGTCTCCTTGGGTGGGGATGGGTCAGCTATTGCTTGCTATTTCCCATGGGTTGGCTGCAGCACTATTTTGCGGATCTCGTGCTTTTTGATCTTGCCTGCCGGGGTTCTCGGGAATTCGCTCAGAAACACGACTTCCCTCGGGGCCTTGAAAGCGGCGATCTTGCTCCGGACGTATCCGATCAGGTCTTGCGCCGTGATCTGGCCTGCCTGCTCCAGAATCACCGCGGCGACCACTTTTTCGCCGTAATCGTCGTCCGGGATGCCGAACACGGCGCAGTCCTGTACCGCCGGGTGGTCGATCAGGACCAGCTCGACCTCCTTGGCGAACACGTTTTCTCCACCGGTGCGGATCATGTCCTTCTTGCGATCCACCAGGTAGACCAGGCCGTCTTCGCCGATGCGCCCGAGATCGCCCGTATGCAGCCAGCCCGCTGATAAGGCGGCGCGGGTGGCATCCGGGCGGTTGAGGTATCCGCTCATGAGCGCCGCGGAGCGGATGCAGATTTCACCGAATCCTTCGCGCGTCACATCCTGGCCGGCCTCGTCCATGAGGGCGACCTGGGCACCCGGCACCGGCCGGCCAATGGCGAGCGGATGCTCCATGGCCTCGTCTCCCGCATTGATGCAGATGTAGGGCCCGCCTTCCGTCAGGCCGTACGCATTGGCGATGGAAAGATGTCGGGCTCCCTGTTTCCTGAAGGCCTCCACGATCTTCAGGATGAGGGTCGAAGGGTCGTAGTTGGCGTACGCGATCAGGCGCATCGAACTCATGTCGCACGTCTGCCAGGCCTTGGCTTCAACCATCTGGCGCAGGACGAGCGGCACGCCGAACATGCCGTTGCAGCGATGCCGCTGGATGTCGAGGACCGCCTGTTCGGGTTCGAACTGATCGACGACGACCGCGGAGCCGCGTCGCATGAAATACATCTTGAGATAGTCCCAGGCGCCGGTATGGAACAGCGGCATGTAGCAGAAAAATCGCTCCTGGAAGCCGATCTTGAAGACCGGCAGTGCGGCCAGCGCATCCAGCACCGTCCTGCGATGGGAGATGAGGGCGCCCTTGGGCCGGCCCGTGGTCCCCGACGTATACAGCACGAGATGCGGGTCGTCCCAACTGCCGGGCCGGGAAACCGGCCGCCCCCCCTTGTCGGCATACAGGTCCTTGAAGAGCATCACGTCGGCTCTGGCGGTGCCCCTCAACAGGATCTGCGGCTGATCGGTGAGAGGGGCGATCGCTTCCTCGGTCAGGGGCAGGAATTCGTCGCTGGTGACGACGATCGCGGGCTGGCAGTTGTTCAGGATGTAAGAGGCTTCGCCGGCCCGCAGCCGCATATTGACCGGAATGAGTACCGCGCCCATTCCGGCGAGGGCATACCCGAGCAAGACGTAATCGTCGCTGTTGCGATCCAGGATCGCCACCCGGCTGCCATGGCCTATGCCCAAGTTCGCCAGCCCCTGCTGGATCTTGCGCATGTCGGTATCGAACTCCTGCCACGTGCGGATCTTGTCTTTGAAAATCAGCGCAACATCATCTGGCGCCCATCTGACGTTGTCGGCGACGATGTCGGACAGGAGATAGGGGCAGGTGGGGGATTCGTTAAGCGGCACTGAAACCTCCATCGACGACGACGGTCGAAGCCGTGGTAAAGGAAGCGAAGTCCGAACAGAGGAAGGCGGCTGTTTGCGCAATGTCTTCCGGCTGGCCAAGGCGCCCGATGGGCAGGACGGTCGGCTTGGAGTAGGCCAGTACTTTTTCCGTCATGGGCGTGTTGATGACGCCGGGGCAGATGCAGTTCACACGGATGCCCTTTTTGCCGCACTCCACTGCCAGTGCCCGGGACAGGGCCAGGACACCGCCTTTCGAAGCGGAGTACGCATTGAGTTTTTCCCAGCCCGTCAGAGCGACGACGGAGGCGATGGTGACGATGCTGCCGGATTTGTGTTTTTCCATGGCGGCAACAGCGGCGCGGCAGACGTAGAAAGTACCGGTGAGATTCACGGCAATGATCTGGTCCCAGGTTTCGTTGCTGACGCACTCGATCGGACCGTCGGACGCAGGCTTCCATATGCCGGCGCAGTTCACGACCGCATCGATCTGGCCCAGGAGCTTTTCAGCCTCGGCAAAGCCATTGTCGACCGAGCCGGAATCCGCCACGTTGCAAGCGATGCCCGAGTGTCCCCGCCCGGGCAGCGCGAGCGCCTTGGCATGGGCGGCTTGCGCATTCAGGTCCAGGATGGCGAGTTGGGCGCCCTGTTCGGCGCAAAGGGTGGCCACACTCTCGCCGATCCCGCTGGCGCCGCCCGTAACCACAACGCGTTTGCCTTTCAACAGATCCTTCATCTCCGTGTTCTCCTCGTGAGTGGTGGCGCTTTTGAATGCCGCGGACGCGTCAGGCCGCTTTGGGTGCTTTCCTTGTCCTGGCCGTCCCGCCTGTCTTCCTTGCGGCCGTCGTCTTGCTGACTGGCGCGGCTTTCTGGGCGGGGGCCGCGTTTGAGAGGCTGTTGATCACCATGCTCTTCACGGCCTCCGCGATTTCGTCCGGACTGGATTTCGAGTGGTCGGCCCAGCGGTGAACGGTCGAGAGCAGGCCCAGCACGGAAAACGTGGCGATCTTCAATGGGATCGGCAGGAACTCGCCGGTGGATTGACCTTCTTCGATGATGTGGCTGACCCAGGTTTCGAAGTCGCGCTCACGCGTTGCCAAGGCATAGCGTGACGCCCGATCCAGTTCGTGCCGCTCGCGCCAGAAAATTGTCAGGAAGCGCTTGTGCTCGATGTTGTAGCGGGTGTGCTGCTCGATGAACGTGGCCAGGCGTTCGGTGGCGCTGCCCGTCGAGTGGGCCAGTTCCTTCATGACGGTATAAAAATCGGCCGTGATGTCTTCGTAGAGAGTCTCCAGCAGGTTCGATTTGTTCTGGAAGTAGTGATAAATCGCCGGTTTGCTGACCCCGCATGCCATGGCGATTTCATTCATCGAGGTGGCCCGATAGCCCTTCCGGTCGAACAGATCCAGCGCGCGGTCATACACGATGCGCTTGACGTTCTCGGCTCTGCTGCCGTCATCCCCCTTGCGGGGCAATGTTTTGATGGAGTCCTTTTTTCTCACGCGCTCGTCTCTTCAAGTCCTGTTGGGGACGATATTACTTACCGGACGGTAAGGTGTCAACGAAGGGACGTTCGATGGAAGACCCCATCTTGCGGGAGCGGCGAGGGCCGCTTTAAACTTGCGGCGCGATTTCTTTCAGTCTTCCACCATCCTCTTCCGGACGGCCTCCCGGCCGAGACTCCTCCATGACAACTTCCTATTTCCCCCGCTGGCGTCGCGTCTCCGGCACGGCCGATGGCGCCGTGGTGCAGCCCGATGAAACCATGCCCCTGCCGCAGACCGTGGCCATGGGCGCCCAGCACGTCGTGGCGATGTTCGGCTCCACCATCCTGGCGCCGCTGATCATGGGTTTCGACCCCAATATGGCCATCCTGATGTCGGGCGTCGGTACGCTGGTGTTCTTCCTGTTCGTCGGCGGCCGGGTGCCCAGCTACCTGGGGTCCAGCTTTGCCTTCATCGGCGGCGTGATCGCTGTCACCGGCTATTCGGGCAGCGGGACGAATCCCAACATCGGCGTGGCCCTGGGCGCGATCATCATCTGCGGCCTGATCTATTCGGGGATCGGCCTGCTGACCATGCTCGCCAATACCCGCCAGGGAGCGGCCGCGGAATGGATCGACCGCTGGATGCCGCCGGTGGTCACCGGCGCCGTCGTCGCCGTCATCGGCCTGAACCTCGCCCCCTTGGCCGCCAAGAGCGCCATGGGCGGCTCCGTGTTCGATTCGGTCATGGCGCTGCTGACGATCCTGTGCGTGGGCGGCGTGGCCGTCTACACGCGCGGCCTGGTCCAGCGCCTGCTGATCCTGGTGGGGCTGTTCCTGGCCTGCATCCTGTACGCCATCCTGACCAACGGCCTGGGGCTGGGCCAGCCGATCGACTTTTCCGCGATCGCCGCCGCGCCCTGGCTGGGCCTGCCGAAGATGACGGCGCCGGTCTTCGAGGGCCATGCCATCAGCGTCATCGCGCCGGTGGCCATCATCCTGGTGGCGGAAAACCTCGGCCACATCAAGGCGGTCAGCGCCATGACCGGCCGCAACCTCGACCAGTACCTGGGCCGGGCGTTCCTGGGCGACGGCGTGGCGACGATGATTTCCGGCGCGATGGGCGGCACGGGCGTGACCACCTACGCGGAAAACATCGGCGTCATGACGGTCACCAAGATCTATTCCACGCTGGTGTTCGTGGTGGCCGCCCTGGTGGCGCTGCTGCTGGGCTTTTCCCCCAAATTCGGCGCCGTCATCCAGGCCATCCCGGCTCCGGTGCTGGGGGGCATGGCGGTGGTCGTGTTCGGCCTGATCGCCATCGCCGGCGCGCGCATCTGGGTGGTGAACCAGGTGGACTTCAGCGACAACCGCAATCTGATCGTCGCGGCGGTCACGCTGGTCCTGGGCGCGGGCAATTTCTCGATCGAGCTGGGCGGCTTCAAGCTCGACGGCATCGGCACGGCCACGTTCGGCGCGATCCTGCTGTACGCGCTGCTGCGCGGCCGCAAGTCCGCGGTGGTTGCCTGAGGGAAGATTCCAGGACTTGCCCGTGCGACTTGCGTCCCCCTCTGCCGGGCTTGCTTTTTCCCGCCAGATTGACCACAATACCCACAGCACCCCGGTTTCGGCCGGGGTTTTTTACGAGTGTCCCAGCGGATCACCCGGGCCAGGCGCAGGAAACCCGATCCCGCCGCCCATCGCCTGCCAAGGCGCCACGATCCCGACGCTCGCAAGGCGCGTCCCGACCCGGCCCCGTGTGCCGGCATCCGGGATGCAACACCGGGTCATCACCCGATTTTGGATTTTTTCTGTGGTCAGGCGCCCCCGCGCGTGGGGCGTCTTTTTACTTTGAGTCAGGAAACTATGGCTGCGATCCCTTTGACAGCTCGCGGGGCCGAGCGTTTACAAGCCGAATTGCAACGTCTGAAGACCGTTGAGCGCCCCGAAGTCATCAATGCCATCGCCGAGGCGCGAGCCCAGGGCGATCTGTCCGAGAATGCCGAATACGATGCGGCCCGCGAACGCCAGGGCTTCATCGAGGGCCGCATCCAGGAACTGGAAGGCACCTTGTCCAACGCCCAGATCATCAATCCGGCCGAGCTGGACGTGGACGGGCAGGCGGTGTTCGGCGCGACGGTCGAGATCGAGGACCTGGAATCAGGCGAGCGCCTGACCTACCAGATCGTGGGCGACCTGGAGGCCGACATCCGGTCCAACATGATCTCGGTCTCCAGCCCCGTGGCGCGTGCCCTGATCGGCAAGAGCCAGGGCGACGTCGTCGAAGTCCGCGCGCCGGCGGGCGTGCGCGAGTACGAGGTGTGTTCCGTCAGCTACCAATAAGGCCATCAGGCGCGCCCGCAGGCCAGGCGCGCCGGGCGCCGCGGACCCGTCAGCGCGGGTTGCGGCTGCGCCGGGCGCCGGCCCGCAGCGACAGCGCGCTGCCGCTGCGGCGCGGAATCCCGTGCGCGGTCTCGCCGGAACGTCCGGCGCCCGCGCTGCCGCGGCGGGTGGTCGGCCGGCCGGCCGATTCCGGCCGGCGGTTTTCCCGGGATCCGGAGAATCCGGCCGGGCGGGCGTCCGGGGCGGCGCCGCGACGTGCTGCCGCCTCGGCCGGCTTACGGCCGGCGGGCTTGGCCGCGCCGGGGTTCGCCGCCTGTTTCTTGGGCACGTAGGGTTCGGATTTCTTGCGCACCGCGCGGGTGGCGTTTTGGGCCGCCGCGGCGGCTTGTTGCGCAAGCACGTCGGGCCGGTAGATAATCAGCGTCTTGCCCAGATGGTGCACCGCAGCGCACGACAGCGCCTCGCAGATGGTGTCCAGCATGGTCTCGCGCTCGGCGCGCTCCGCGCCCGCGACGCGGACCTTGATGAGTTCGTGGGCCGCCAGGCTGCGGTCGATTTCGCCCAGCACGGCGTCCGTCAGGCCCCGGTCGCCGATCAGGACGACAGGGTGCAAGGGGTGGGCAGCGGCACGCAGATCGCGGCGCTGCTGAGAGCTTAGTTCGAGTTTCGGCATACTGGAATTGTACGGGAATGGCCAAGAAAAAATTCTCCAAAGCCTGGGTCCAGCGCCATATTCACGATCCTTACGTGAAAATGGCGCAACAGAAGGGTTACCGGGCGCGCGCGGCCTTCAAGCTGATCGAGATCCTGGATGCCGAAAAACTGTTGCGGCGCGGCGACGTGGTGGTGGACCTGGGCGCGACGCCGGGCAGCTGGTCGCAGGTCGCGCGCGAACGCCTGCTCGCCCCGGGCGGCGAGATCCAGGGCCGCATCGTCGCGCTGGATCTCCTGCCCATGGAGCCCATCGCCGGGGTCGAGTTCCTGCAGGGCGATTTCCGCGAGGACGCGGTCCTGCGGCAATTGCAGGAACATCTGCAGGGGCAGGCGGTGGACCTTGTGATTTCCGATATGGCCCCCAACTTGTCCGGTGTGGCCTCGGCGGATTCGGCGCGGATCGCCCACGTGTGCGAGCTGGCCCTGGAATTTGCCTGTGGCCACCTGAAGCCCGAAGGCGCCTTGGTCGTCAAGGCCTTTCATGGCAGCGGGTTCTCCCAGATCGTCCAGATGTTCAAGCAGCATTTCGAACGCGTGATCGAACGCAAGCCCAAGGCGTCCCGGGACGAGTCGGCCGAGACCTTCCTGGTCGGGCGGCGGCTGAAGGCCCCGCGCGACACGGCGGCCCCCGAAATCCCCGACGCCGGGTCGGCCCGCTAGGGGCGGCATGTGGATTCAGGTAGAATGAATCATTGACGAATTTGTCAGCTTGTTGTAATCGCACATCGGGGCGGACCACGGGCGGACAGCAGCAAAACCCAGGAGATTCGCTTTGAACAATTCGTTTTCCAAGATCGCGGTCTGGCTGGTGATCGCGCTCGTGCTCTTTACGGTGTTCAAGCAGTTCGACGGACGTCCGGCCACGAGCGGCGACACGGTCACCTATACGCAGTTCATGAACGATGCGCGGGCCGGCCGGATCAACAAGGTCGACATCCAGGGCGACACCATCTACGTGACGCCTGAATCCGGCCGTTCCTACAGCCTGACCTCGCCCGGCGACCTGTGGATGGTGCCCGAGCTGGTCAAGGACGGCGTGCAGGTGTCGGGCAAGGCCCGCGAGGAACCCTCCTTCCTCACCAGCCTGTTCATTTCCTGGTTCCCGATGCTGCTGCTGATCGGGGTGTGGATCTTCTTCATGCGCCAGATGCAGGGCGGCGGCAAGGGCGGGGCGTTCAGCTTCGGCAAATCGCGCGCCCGCATGCTCGATGAAAACAACAACAACGTCACCTTTGCCGACGTCGCCGGCTGCGACGAGGCCAAGGAAGACGTCCAGGAACTCGTCGATTTCCTGCGCGACCCCACGAAATTCCAGCGCCTGGGCGGCCGCATCCCCCGCGGCGTGCTGATGGTCGGCCCTCCGGGTACCGGCAAGACGCTGCTGGCCAAGGCCATCGCGGGCGAGGCCAAGGTCCCGTTCTTCAGCATCTCGGGCTCGGATTTCGTCGAGATGTTCGTGGGCGTGGGCGCGGCCCGCGTGCGCGACATGTTCGAGAACGCCAAAAAGCAATCGCCCTGCATCATTTTCATCGATGAAATCGATGCCGTGGGCCGCCAGCGCGGCGCCGGCCTGGGCGGCGGCAACGACGAACGCGAGCAGACCCTGAACCAGCTGCTGGTCGAGATGGACGGCTTCGAGACGGGCCAGGGCGTGCTGGTGATCGCCGCCACCAACCGGCCCGACGTGCTCGACCCCGCGCTGCTGCGCCCGGGCCGCTTCGACCGCCAGGTGGTCGTCTCGCTGCCCGACATCCGCGGCCGCGAGCAGATCCTCAAGGTCCACATGCGCAAGGTTCCCATCGCGCAGGACGTGGACGCCAACGTGCTGGCGCGCGGCACCCCGGGCTTCTCGGGCGCCGACCTGGCCAACCTGATCAACGAGGCCGCCCTGTTCGCCGCGCGGCGCAACGGCCGCACGGTCGACATGCAGGACCTGGAAAAGGCCAAGGACAAGATCATCATGGGCGCGGAGCGCCGCTCCATGATCATGCCCGAGGAAGAACGCCGCAACACGGCCTACCACGAGTCCGGCCACGCCCTGGTCGCCCGCATGCTGCCCAAGACCGACCCGGTCCACAAGGTCACCATCATCCCGCGCGGCCGCGCACTGGGCGTGACCATGCAGCTGCCGGAAAACGACCGCTACAGCATGGACAAGGAACGGCTGCTGAATACCATCGCGGTGCTGTTCGGCGGGCGCATCGCCGAAGAGGTCTTCATGAACCAGATGACCACGGGCGCATCCAACGACTTTGAGCGCGCCACGGCCATCGCCCGCGACATCGTCACCCGCTACGGCATGACCGATTCCCTGGGTCCCGTGGTGTATGCCGAGAACGAGGGCGAGGTCTTCCTGGGCCGCAGCGTGACCAAGACCACGCACGTCTCCGAGGCCACGATGCAAAAGGTCGATGCCGAGATCCGCAGCATCATCGACGAGCAGTACCGCGTCGCCCGCGACCTGATCGAAACCAATCAGGACAAGATGCACGCCATGGCCAAGGCCCTGCTCGAATGGGAAACCATCGATTCCGAGCAGATCGACGACATCATGGCCGGCCGGCCGCCGCGGGCGCCGCGCCCGCCCTCGTCGGGCAGCGATACGCCGCACGTGCCGCCCTCGGCGGGGCAGGCGGCCGCCAATCCGGACAAGGGTCCCGCCGCCACTCCGGTCTGAGCGCACCGTCCCTCCTATGCATGCCTTTCTTCAATGCGGGCGTTTCCGGCTGGCGCTGGAACGCCCGCTGGTCATGGGGATCGTCAACGTCACCCCGGATTCCTTTTCCGACGGCAACGCCCATTTCCGGGCGGACCAGGCGGTGGCCCATGGCCTGCGCCTGGTCGAGGAAGGCGCCGACCTGCTGGACATCGGCGGGGAATCCACCCGTCCCGGCGCCCAGGCGGTCCCCGCGGACGAGGAACTGCGCCGCATCCTGCCCGTCATCGAGGGGCTGCTGGACTGCGGCGTGCCGCTGTCCGTCGACACCTGCAAGCCCGAGGTCATGCGCGAGGCCCTGCGGGCCGGCGCCGACATGATCAACGACATCGGCGGATTCTCGGCGCCCGGCGCGCTCGAGGCCGTGCGCGATGCCGGCTGCGCCCTGTGCCTGATGCACATGCGCGGCGAGCCGCGCACCATGCAGCAAGACCCGGTCTACGGCGACGTCGTGGCCGAGGTGCGCGGCTACCTGGACGAAGGCGCCCGGCGGCTGCGCGAGGGCGGCGTCGCGGCCGACCGCATCCTGCTGGATCCGGGGTTTGGCTTTGGCAAGACAGTGGCGCACAATTACGCCTTGCTGCGGCATCTGCCGCAGGCCGTGGGGTCGGATTACCCCAGTCTGGTGGGCCTGTCGCGCAAGTCCATGATCGGCGCCATCACCGGCCGGCCCGCCTCCAGCCGCCTGGGCGGCAGCATCGCCGGCGCGCTCGCGGCGGCGATGCGCGGCGCGCACGTGCTGCGCGTGCACGACGTCGCCGATACCGTGGATGCGCTGCGGGTGTGGTCGGTCATTGAACAAGGAGTCCGTGCATGAGTGCACGCAAGTATTTCGGAACGGACGGGGTCCGGGGCGTGGTCGGCGGCGAGCGCATCAACGCGGAATTCGCGCTGCGGCTGGGGTATGCGGCCGGGCGCGTGCTGACGCGCGGCGCGGTCGCCTCCGGCCGGCCCACGGTGGTCATCGGCAAGGACACGCGGATCTCGGGCTACATGCTGGAATCCGCCCTCGAGGCCGGCCTGTCGGCCGCGGGCATCGACGTGCTGCTGGCCGGCCCGATCCCCACCCCGGCGGTGGCCTACCTGACCCGCGCCTGGCGCCTGATGGCCGGCATCGTGATCAGCGCCTCCCACAATCCGCACTACGACAACGGCATCAAGTTCTTTTCCTCGTCCGGCGCCAAGCTGCCCGACGAGACCGAGGCCGAGATCGAGGCCATGCTCGAGCAGCCGGTGGGCTGCGCCGATTCGGCCGGCCTGGGCCGGGCCCGGCGCATCAACGACGCCGCCGGCCGCTACATCGAATTCTGCAAGAGCACCTTTCCCAACGAACTCGACCTCCAGGGCCTGAAGATCGTGGTGGACGCGGCCCACGGCGCCGCCTACCACATCGCCCCGCACGTCTTTCGCGAGCTGGGCGCCGAGGTCAGCGCCATCGGCTGCGAGCCCGACGGCTTCAACATCAACGAGAACGTCGGCGCGACCCATCCCGAAACCCTGGCGGCGGCCGTGGCGGCGCAAAAGGCCGACCTGGGCATCGCCCTGGACGGCGACGCCGACCGCCTGCAGATGGTCGACGGCGACGGGCGCTTGTACAACGGCGACGAGCTGCTGTATGCCATCGTCCGGGACCGGGCGCGCACGCATCCCGTCGAGGGCGTGGCGGGCACGCTCATGACCAATTTCGGCCTGGAGCGCCGCCTGCGCGAGCTGGGTATCCCCTTCGAGCGGGCGCAGGTCGGCGACCGCTACGTGCTCGAGCTGCTGCGCCAGCATGGCTGGCTGTACGGCGGCGAAAGCTCGGGCCACCTGCTGTGCCTGGACCGGCATACGACCGGCGACGGCATCGTGGCGGCCCTGCAGGTGCTTGCGGCCATGCGCCGCGCCCAGGCGCCGCTGGCCGGGCTGGTGTCGGACCTCAAGATGTATGCCCAGAAAATGGTCAACGTGCCGCTGGCGCCTGGCCTGGACTGGCAGTCCCATGCCGGGCTGCGGGCGGCGTCCGAGGCGGTGCGCGCCGCCCTGGGCGATCGCGGCCGGGTCCTGATCCGCGCCTCGGGGACCGAACCCAAGCTGCGCCTGATGGTCGAGGCCGACGACGCGGCGCTGGCCGAAGAGGGTGTGCGTCAACTGGTTGCCGTCAAACTCACCTGATCCTGCCGCTGTCTCATGGATGACACATCGTTCGGGCACAATCGTCTCCGCCTGAACTTCCGGAGATCCGCATGCTGGCCTGCCGTCCCTTGCCCCAAGTGGCGCCGATGCAGCAGATAGACTGGCCGGGGACCGAGGCCGGCGGCCTGTCCCTGAGCATCGCACGCTCCTCCGCCGAGCTCGAGGCGCTGCAGCGGCTGCGCTTTCGCATCTTCACGGAGGACATGGGCGCGCATTTCCCGCACGCCGTGGACGATCGCGACGTGGACGAATTCGATCCCTGGTGCGTGCATTTCATGGTGCGCGACCTGGGAAGCCAGCGGGTCGTGGGCACTTACCGCCTGCTGACGCCGGAATCCGCGCTGGCCGCCGGCCGCTATTATTCCGAGTCCGAGTTCGACCTGAGTCCTCTGCGGGCCCTGCGGCCCCGCCTGGTCGAGGTCGGGCGCTCCTGCATCGACCCGGGGTTTCGCCACGGGACGGCGATCATGCTGCTGTGGTCGGCGCTGGGCCAGGTCATGATGCACGGCGGTTATCGCTACATGCTGGGCTGCGCCAGCGTCAGCCTGCGCGATGGCGGCGCGACCGCCTCGGAGGTGTGGCGCCGCGCGCGGGACCTGATGGCCCTGCAGCCCGACGTCCCACGGATCCGGCCGCTGCACCCGTATCCCGTCGACCGCCTGGACAGCACCCTGCCGGCCAAGGTGCCGCCGCTCATCAAGGGCTACCTGAAGCTCGGCGCCACGATCTGCGGCGAGCCGGCCTGGGATCCGGATTTCCATACGGCCGATTTTCCCATCCTGCTGGACCTGGAGTGGCTGGACGCGCGCTATCGCAGGCATTTCGGGATGGCGTAGCGGCGGCCCGCCGGGCCGTGGCCTGCGATGCGGCCGGCGTGCGCGCTCAGGCGGACGCGGCGGAAGAGGCCGGCGAGGGCAGTTCCTCGGTGTCCAGGCCGAAGCCGATCTTGCGCCAGACCTCGGCCTCCGCTTTCAGCAGGAAGCCGCTGAGCGGATGGGATTCCAGCCAGCCTCCGGGCACCGACAGCGTGATCCGCGGCCCCAGCGTCCGGATCGCGAAGGGCGCCGCGCCGACTGGTTCCCGCCGGCGCAGCAGCAGGACCGCCAGGCGCAGGCAGCACAGCGCCAGCCATTGCGGCCGGGTCGGCTCGTAGCGGCGCACCTTGGCCAGGCGGCCCTGGTGGCCCAGCGCCAGGAAGCCCAGCAGCCGCTGGTCGTCGTGCGAGAAACCCGGCATGTCGGCGTGTTCGAGGATGTAGGCCCCGTGCTTGTGGTAGTCGTCGCGGGCGATGACCAGGCCGATCTCGTGCAGCCGGGCCGTCCAGTCCAGGGACTTGCGCAGCTCGTGGATGTGCGGCTGGGCGCGGTCCAGCCCCAGCTGGTCGAAGAGCGCCAGGGCGACGTCGCGGACGCGGTCGGCCTGGACGGTGTCGAGCTGGTAGCGGCTGCTCATCTCGCGCACCGTCTCGTCGCGCTGGTCGCGGTGCGAATCGCGGCCCAGCAGGTCGTGCAGTACGCCGACGCGCAAGGCGCCGTCGCCGGCGTCCATGTGCTCGACGCCCAGTTCCTGGAAGACCGCCATCATGATCGCCAGCCCGCCCGCCAGGACGGGGGCGCGTTCGGCCTTCAGGCCCGCCCAGTCCCCCAGCCGGACCTCGCCGGCGCGGATCAGCGCGTCGGCCAGGCGCTGCATGCCCGCCAGGGTGATGCCGTGGTCGCTCAGGCCGTTTTCGGCCAGCACGGCCAGCAGGCCCTTGGCGGTGCCGGAAGACCCGTAGGCCTGCCGCCAGCCGGTCCGCCGGTAGCTGTGGGTGATCGATTCGATCGTGCCGCGGGCCGCCATGATGGCCCGCTGCATGCGCGTGCGGGTCACGCGGCCCGTCGAGAAGAACCGGCGCGTCCAGGTGGTGCAGCCCATCTGCAGCGAGGCCAGCTGCAAGGGCTGGCGCCCCTGGCCGATGATGAACTCCGTCGAGCCGCCGCCGATGTCGACGACCAGCCGCCGGTCGGGGGAAGGCGGCAGGTCCTGGACGACGCCCAGGTAGATCAGGCGGGCTTCCTCCTGACCGGAGATGACCTCGATGGGGAACCCCAGGGCGCGTTCCGCCTCGGGCAGGATCTCGACGGCGTTGCGCGCCACCCGGAAGGTGTTGGTTGCCACGGCGCGCACGTTGGCGGGCGGGAATCCCCGCAGCCGCTCGCCAAAGCGCGTCAGCGCGGCGATGGCCTGCGCCGTCGTCGCGGCGTCGATGCGCTGATGCTCGTCCAGGCCGTTGGCCAGGGCCACGAGCTCGCGCAGCTTGTCCTCGGTGTAGAGCTGGACGGTGTCCCCGTGGCGCACGACGCGCCCGATGGACAGCCGGAAGGTATTCGAGCCGAGGTCGATCGAAGCCAGACGGTTGTCCATGCGCTTACCCGAGAATGTCACACTGTGCGATTATAGTGGCCTGATATGACAGGAATTGGAGGCCCCATGTCTGGCGCCGAAGCATCGCCACCCTTGCTGAATCGCGAATTGTCGGTCCTGAAGTTCAACGAACGCGTGCTGTCCATGGCCGAGCGCCTGGACGTGCCGGCGCTGGAGCGCCTGCGCTACCTGTGCATCGTCGGGTCCAACCTGGACGAGTTCTTTGAAATCCGCATGGCCAGCCTGAAGGAACAGCAGCGCCAGACGCCGGAATGGGTCGGGGACGACGGCATGACGCCGGACGAGGCCTTCGACCGGGTGCAGCGGGCGGCCCACGCCCTGGTCGACCGGCAGAACCGTCTGCTGACCGGCGAGGTCATGCCCAAGCTGATGGAATGCGGGGTGGGGCTGATCTATTCCACCGGCTGGACGGACCTGCAGCGGGAATGGGCCTATGGCGTGTTCCAGCGCGACGTCATGCCCCTGCTGACCCCGATCGGCCTGGATCCCGCGCATCCGTTCCCCCGGGTCTACAACAAGAGCCTCAATTTCATCGTCTCGCTCAGCGGCGAGGACGCGTTCGGGCGCGAGGGCCACATCGCCATCGTCCAGGCGCCGCGCGCGCTGCCGCGCATGATGAAGGTGCCGGCCGAGATCGCCGGCATCCCGGACGGCTTCATGCTGCTCACCACGCTCATCAATGCCTTCGTGGGCGACCTGTTCCCCGGCATGAACGTCCAGGGCTGCTACCAGTGGCGGGTCACGCGCAACAGCGACCTGTTCGTCGACGAGGAGGAAATCACCAATCTGCGCCTGGCGCTGCAGGGCGAACTGTCCCAGCGCAATTTCGGCGCCTCCGTGCGGCTGGAGATCGCCCATGCCATGCCGCCGGACCTGGAGCTCTTCCTGCAGCGCGAATTCGGCCTGGGGCCGGCCGACACCTACCGCGTCAACGGTCCGGTGAACCTGGCGCGGCTCATGCAGCTGTGCACGCGGGCAAACCGGCCCGACCTGGAATACCCCGCGTTCCGCCCCCACGTGCCGGCGCCTTTCGATGGCGACATGCAGCGCCCCGAGACCCTGTTCGCCGCCCTGGCCGCGCGCGACCATCTGCTGCACCACCCCTACCAGTCCTTCCAGCCGGTGCTGATGTTCCTGCGCGCCGCCGCGATGGATCCGCAGGTGGTGGCGATCAAGCAGACGATCTACCGCACGGGGGAAGACTCCGAGCTGATGGGGCTGCTGCTGTCGGCGGCCCGCGCGGGCAAGGAAGTCACCGTGGTGGTCGAGCTGATGGCGCGTTTCGACGAGCAGACCAACATCAACTGGGCGGCCCGCCTGGAAGAGGTCGGTGCCCACGTCAGCTATGGGGTGGTGGGCCACAAGACCCACGCCAAGATGGCGCTGGTGCTGCGCCGCGAAGAGGGCCGCCTGCACCGCTACGGGCACCTGGGCACGGGCAACTATCATCCCCGCACCGCCAGGCTCTATACCGACTTCGGGCTGCTGACCGCCAACCAGGCGATCTGCGAGGACATGGACCAGGTCTTTTCGCTGCTGACCGGGCTGGGCGCGCGCCGGGAACTCAAGCTGCTGCTGCAGTCGCCGTTCACCCTGCACGACACGGTGCTCAATCTCATCCGCTCGGAAACGGAATTCGCGCGGGCGGGCAAGCGCGCCCGCATCCGCGCCAAGATGAATTCGCTGCTCGAGCCCACGGTCATCCGGGCCCTCTACGAGGCCAGCCAGGCGGGCGTGCGCATCGACCTGATCGTGCGCGGCGCCTGCGCCCTGCAGGCCGGGGTCCCTGGCCTGTCGGAACACATCCGGGTGCGCTCGATCATCGGGCGGTTCCTGGAGCATTCGCGCGTGTTCTATTTCTACCAGGACGGCGCCGAGCCGCTCTACCTGTCGTCGGCCGACTGGATGGACCGGAATTTCCTGCGCCGGGTCGAGCTCGCTTTCCCCGTGCTGGACAAGACCCTGCGCCGGCGCGTGATCGACGAGGCCTTCACCTTCGCCTGGCGCGACAACCAGCTGGCCTGGACCGCCCAGCCCGACGGCCGCTACCAGCGCGTGCGCAACCGCCGGGCGCCCTTCAACCTCCACCAACACCTGACGGCGAGATTGGGATGAGACAGGACACGAAATAGTCCCTGCGGACTATTTCGTGCCTGTCGAATCGGAGCGCCCTGCAAGGCGCGACACCTGTCACGAAACTGTCACTTCGGATCTTTACCATGTCGTCCTGACGGTAGCGGAGCCTCCGGTGCCGCCGATCATCAAACCACAAAAGGGTTTAAGACATGTTCAAACGGATTCTGACGCAGTGCGCCGCCGGCCTGGCGATGATGGCCGCCGCGGGCGTCGCGGCGCAAGCCGCCGACCTGACGGGGGCCGGCGCCTCCTTCCCCTATCCGATCTACGCCAAGTGGGCGGCCAAATATCACGAAGTCACCGGCAACCGCGTCAACTACCAGTCCATCGGCTCGGGCGGCGGCCAGCAGCAGATCATTGCCAAGACGGTCGATTTCGGCGCCTCGGACGATCCGATGAAGCCGGCCGACCTGGAAAAGAACGGCCTGGTCCAGTTTCCCGCCGTGATCGGCGGCACGGTGCCCGTCATCAACGTCGAAGGCATCCAGGCGGGCCAGCTCAAGCTGACCGGCCCGGTGCTGGCTGACATCTTCCTGGGCAAGATCCGCAAATGGAACGACCCGGCGATCGCCGACCTGAACAGGGACCTGAAGCTGCCCGCCAAGAGCATCGTGGTGGTGCACCGCTCGGACGGGTCGGGCACGACCTTCGGCTGGACCAACTATCTGTCGCAAGTGTCCCCGGCCTGGAAGGAACAGGTCGGCCAGGGCAAGGCCGTGAAGTGGCCCACCGGCCAGGGCGGCAAGGGCAACGAGGGCGTGGCCGCCTACGTGCGCCAGCTGGCGAACTCCATCGGCTACGTGGAATACGCCTACGCCCACCAGAACGGCCTGGCCTGGGCGCAGCTGCAGAACCGCGACGGCCAGTTCGTCCAGCCCTCGCAGCAGGCCTTCGCCGCGGCCGCCTCGCACGCGGACTGGGACTCGGCGCCCGGCATGGGCCTGGTGCTGAACAACGAGCCGGGCGCGGAGTCCTGGCCGGTCACGGCGGCGACTTTCATCCTGGTGCACGCCAAACAGGCCGACCCCAAGCGCGCCCATGAAGTCCTGGCCTTCTTCGACTGGGCCTGGCGCGAGGGCGGGGCGATGGCCAGCGAACTGGACTACGTGCCGCTGCCCGACGACGTGACCGCCAAGATCCGCGGCGTGTGGACCGAGCAGGTGCGCGGCGAGGATGGCTCCGCGGTCTGGAAGTAAGCCCCGGGCGGGACGGCGCGAAGGCGCGCCGCCCCGTTGTGGGAAAATAGCGGTTTTCGAATTCCGATGCGGATCCCCGGCGCGCCGGGGATCCTGTCGCCACGGACGATTCTCTCATGGCCCCTGCGCAGCGCAGTCTTCTGGTGGATGCCGGCTTCCGGCACCTGACCCGCCTGTTTGCGTTCTTCGTCTTCATCCTGCTGGCCGGGATCCTGGTCTCGCTGGTGTACGGCAGCCGGGATTCGCTGGCCGAATACGGCCTGCCCTTCCTGTGGACCAACGACTGGGACCCCGTGCGCCACAGCTATGGCGCCCTGGTCCCCGTGCTGGGCACGGTGATCAGCGCCTTTCTCGCGCTGCTGATCGCGGTGCCGGTGTCCTTCGGCATCGCGATGTTCCTGACCGAGCTATCTCCCGTCTGGCTGCGCCGTCCGCTGGGCGTGGCAATCGAGATGCTGGCCGCGATCCCCTCCATCATCTACGGGATGTGGGGCCTGTTCGTGTTCGTGCCCCTGTTCCAGGAATACGTCCAGCCGCACCTGGTGGATTTCTTCGACGGCATCCCGGTGCTGGAGAACCTGTTCGGCGGCCCGCCCATGGGCATCGGCCTGTTCACGGCGGGCCTGATCCTGTCCATCATGATCATTCCCTTCATCGCGGCGGTGATGCGCGACGTGTTCGAGCAGGTGCCCCCGATGCTCAAGGAATCCGCCTACGGCCTGGGCAGCACCACCTGGGAAGTCGTCCGGAAGGTCATGCTGCCCTACACCAAGCACGGCGTCATCGGCGGGATCATGCTGGGCCTGGGGCGCGCGCTGGGCGAGACCATGGCGGTCACGTTCGTCATCGGCAACGCCTTCAACCTGCCCAGCTCGATCTTCTCGCCCTCGAATTCCATCGCCTCTGCGCTGGCCAATGAATTCAACGAGGCCGGCGGCCTGCAGAAATCGGCCCTGCTGGAACTGGGCCTGATCCTGTTCCTGATCACGACCGTGGTGCTGGCGCTCTCGAAGTTCATGCTGTTGAAACTGTCGCGCAAGGAAGGCGCCAAACACTGATGCCCGCCCCCGACTCTCCCATCGCCCTCGGCAATCCGATCTACCGGCGCCGGCGCCTGTTCAACCGCCTGATGCTGGGGCTCTCGGGCCTGACGCTGGGCTCGGGCCTGTTCTGGCTGGCCTGGATCATCCTCACGCTGCTGCTCAAGGGCGGCTCCGCCCTGTCGCTGTCGCTGCTGTGGGAAAGCACCCCGCCGCCCGGCGCCGACGGCGGCCTGCTGAACGCCATCATCGGCAGCGTGATGATGTCGGCGGTGGGCACCCTGATCGGCACGCCCATCGGCGTGCTGGCGGGCACCTACCTGGCCGAGTACGGCCGCCGCGGCTGGCTGGCGCCGGCCACGCGCTTCCTGAACGACGTGCTGCTGTCGGCCCCGTCCATCATCATCGGCCTGTTCATCTACGCCATCTATGTGGCGCAGGTCGGCCATTATTCGGGCTGGGCGGGAGCCTTCGCCCTGGCGATCCTCGTCATTCCGGTGGTGGTCCGGGCCACGGACAACATGCTCGGCCTGGTGCCCAACAGCCTGCGCGAGGCCGCCGCCGCCCTGGGATGTCCGCAGTGGCGCGTGGTGGTCTTCATCTGCTATCGGGCCGCGCGCTCGGGCATCATCACCGGCATCCTGCTGGCGGTGGCCCGCATCGCGGGCGAGACCGCGCCGCTGCTCTTCACCGCCCTCAACAACCAGTTCATGTCGCTGAACATGAACGCCCCCATCGCCAACCTGCCCGTGGTGATCTTCCAGTACGCCGCCAGCCCCTTCGAGGACTGGAACCGGCTGGCCTGGGCGGGCGCCGCGCTGATCACCCTGCTGGTGCTGGGGATCAACATCGCCGCGCGCAGCCTGTTCCGCAAATAACCTGCTCCGACCATGACCCTGCACCCGTCCGCCCCCCAAGAACGCACGAAGCTCGCCGTGCGCAACCTGAATTTCTACTACGGCAGCTACCACGCCCTGCGCGACATCAACATGGACATCGCGGAGAACAAGGTGACGGCCTTCATCGGCCCGTCGGGCTGCGGCAAGTCGACCCTGCTGCGCACCTTCAACCGCATGTTCGAGCTCTATCCGGGCCAGCGCGCCGAAGGTGCCATCGAGCTGGACGGCGAGGACCTGCTGAACTCGCGGCTGGACATCTCCCTGATCCGCGCCAAGGTCGGCATGGTGTTCCAGAAGCCCACGCCGTTTCCCATGAGCATCTATGACAACATCGCCTTCGGCGTGCGCCTGTTCGAGCGGCTCAGCAAGGGCGAGATGGACGAGCGCGTGGAATGGGCTCTGACCAAGGCGGCCCTCTGGAACGAGGTCAAGGACAAGCTCGGCCAGAGCGGCAACGGCCTGTCCGGCGGCCAGCAGCAACGCCTGTGCATCGCCCGCGGCGTGGCCATCAAGCCCGAGGTCCTGCTGCTCGACGAACCCTGCTCGGCCCTGGACCCCATCTCGACCGCCAAGATCGAGGAACTGATCGCCGAGCTGAAGGACGACTACACCGTGGTCATCGTGACGCACAACATGCAGCAGGCGGCCCGCTGCTCGGACTACACCGCCTACATGTACCTGGGCGAACTGATGGAGTTCGGCCCCACCGACCAGATCTTCATCAAGCCCGCCCGCAAGGAAACCGAAGACTACATCACGGGCAGGTTTGGATGAGACCGGACACGGGAGGGTCCCTGCGGACCCTTCCGTGCCGGTCGAATCCGAGCCGCTTGCAAGCGGCGAGGTGGAGGGCTGAGGCATTCGCAAGCGGCGAGATGGCCGCCCCCCGTTCATCCCCGATTCATGCGCGCCCGGCTATGCTGTCCGCATCGAATCCAGGGAGATCGCCATGCGGCGTCGCAATGCGCTGGCCCTTGCGCTGGTGCTCGGCCTGGCGGCCGGCGGGGCGCAAGGCCATGACCATGACCGCGAGCAGGCCGAGCGCCTGCAGGCGCTGGGCGAGGTCCTGCCGCTGCAGGACGTGCTGGCCCGGGTCGCCGCCGAATACCCCGGCCAGGTGCTCAAGGTCGAGTTCGAGGGCGCGGGCGATGGCGACTGCCCGGTGCCGCCGCCCTGCGCGGACCGCTGGGTCTACGAACTGAAAATCCTGCAGGACCAGGGCCGTCTGGTCAAGATCAAGGCGGACGCCCGCACCGGGCAGGTATTATGGGTGGGCCGCCGTCCTCCGCACGGCGAGGGAAGGCACCGATGAGGCTGCTGGTCGCCGAAGACGAACCGTTGCTGGCATCCCAGCTGAAGGCCGCGCTCGAATCGGCCGGCTACGTCGTGGACGTCAGCGCGGATGGCCTGGACGCGCAGCACCAGGGGCTGAACGAGCCCTATGACCTGGTGGTCCTCGACCTGGGGTTGCCGGGCCGCGACGGCCTGTCGGTCCTGCGGGCCTGGCGGGACGCCGGCCGGCGCGTGCCCGTGCTGATCCTGACGGCGCGGGACAACTGGCACGACAAGGTCGCCGGCATCGACGCCGGCGCCGACGACTACCTGACCAAGCCGTTCCACCTCGAAGAGCTCCAGGCCCGCGTGCGGGCGCTGCTGCGCCGGGCGGGCGGACACGCATCCAGCGACATCCGCTGCGGGCCGCTGGTGCTGGATACCCGCCAGTCGCGCATCGCCCTGGACGGCAGCCCGCTGGACCTGACCAGTCATGAATACCGGGTCCTGGCCTACCTGATGATGCACCAGGGCGAGGTCGTGTCCCGCACCCGGCTCGTCGAGCACATCTATGCCCAGGATTTCGACCGGGACTCCAATACGATCGAGGTCTTCATCGCGCGCCTGCGGCGCAAGATCCCGGCGGACCTGATCCAGACCGTGCGCGGCCTGGGCTACCGGCTGGATGCCGCGCCCGCGCCATGAGGCGGCGTCTGGCGGCCCGCTACCAGTCCCTGCGCCTACGCCTGCTGGCGGGCCTGCTGGCCTGGGTGCTGGTCAGCGTGGCGATGGCCGGCTGGGGCATCCAGCAGTTGTTCCGCCAGCACATCCTGGCGCAGCTGCAGTCCGAACTGAACATCCACCTGGATCAGCTCACGGCCGTGCTGCAGGTCGGTGCCGATGGCGGGATCTCGGTCTCGTCCCCGCCCAGCGACCCCCGTTTCAACCATCCCTTCTCCGGCCTGTACTGGCAGATCGCCGCCCCCGCGCAAGACGGCCGGCCCGCCCGGCTGCTGCGGTCGCGGTCCTTATGGGACGCGCACCTGCCGGAATCCTACGCGGACCTGCGCGCGGGTCGCGACCTGCAGGCCGCCGCCACGGGGCCGGGTGGCGCCCACCTGCGGCTGCGGGTGCGCGAGGTCGAGCCCGCGGACGGACCCTATGGCGGGCTGGTGCTGTCGGTGGCGGCGGACCAGAGCCTGTGGGCCGAGCCCATCAGCCGCTTCGACCGGATGCTGGGCGCGGCGCTGGGCGTGCTGGTGCTGGGCATGCTGGCGGCGGCGTGGATGCTGGTGTCCTACGGCCTGCGGCCGCTGGCGCGCCTCAGAACGCGACTGGCGGACCTGCGCGAGGGACGCGCGGAGAGGATCGAAGGGGATTTTCCCACCGAGGTCCAGCCCCTGGTCGAGGATTTCAATCAGGTGCTGCAGCGCAACGCCCAGGGGCTGGAGCGCGCCCGCCAGCAGGCCGGCAATCTGGCGCATGCCTTGAAGACGCCGCTGGCCGTCATGGCCAATGCGGCCGCCGCACGGGATCCGGCCTTGCCGCAGCTCGTGGCCGAGCAGGTGCGCACGGCCCACCGCCAGGTCGATTACCACCTGGCCCATGCCCGGGCCGCGGCCGCCGTGCGCATGCGGGGCCTGCGCAGCCCTATCCTGCCCCTGTTGCGCGGCCTGGTGCGCGTGATGGAGCGGGTCCACGCCGAGCGGGGCCTGCGCTACGACCTGGACGGCGTGGACGACGCGCTGGCCTTTCGGGGCGAGTCCCAGGATTTCGAGGAGATGCTGGGCAACGTGCTGGACAATGCCGGCAAATGGGCGCGCAGCCGGATCCGGGTGACGGCCGTCCGCCGGGACGGCGAGCTGGAGATCCGGGTGGAGGACGACGGGCCGGGCCTGAGCCCGGAACGTGCCGAGGCCGTGTTCGAGCGCGGCAGGCGCGCCGACGAGCGCACCCCGGGATCCGGGCTGGGACTGGGCATCGTGCGGGACCTGGCCGATCTGTACGGAGGCTGGGCCAGGATCGAAAAAGGCGCCCTGGGGGGCGCCTGCGTGGTGATCACCCTGCCGGCCGCGTGACTGTCGCAGCGCGCAATGACGGGCTTCAGTTCCAGCGGCCGTTGCGCCCGCCCAGGCTGTAGGCGCCCGCGCCCAGCAGCATGATGGCAATGCCGCCGAACAGGTACATGCCCTGCAGTTCCAGCGCCCAGCCGCCGCTCTTGCCGATGACGAACAGGTCCGCCATGTGGACCAGGCCGAAGGCGAACAGCATGTTGATCACCACGAGCAGGCCGCCGACGCGGGTCCACAGGCCCAGGATCAGCAGGATGGGAGCGAGGACCTCGCCGATGTAGACGCAGTAGGCCAGAAAGCCCGGCAGGCCCCGGGACTGCAGCATGCCGACGAGCCAGCCGACGCCGCCGTCGAGTTTGCCCAGGCCGTGCAGCAGGATCAGGATGCCCAGCGCCAGGCGCAAAACCAGCTTGCCCAGATCATCGGTAGAAGTCGAAGACATGGTGGAGTCCTTGTGTGGTGGTCGGGGCGACATGATTCGAACATGCGACCCTCTGCTCCCAAAGCAGATGCGCTACCAGGCTGCGCTACGCCCCGACTGGGTCAGAACGACAGATTCTACCATGCGGGACAGGGTCATTCGGCCGGCCTGCGGCGCAGTTCCGGCAGGGTGTGGGCATGGTGCCGGTAGGCCCAGGCGGGCCACAGCGCATGCGCCAGCGCGATCTTGCCCAGCTGCGGATCGGGGTCCAGCGGCGTATAGGTGTCGGGGGCTTCGTAGCGGAAGAAATGCGCCGGCTGCTGGGGCTCCAGGACGGCCAGGGTGTCGCCGCGCAGGTAGCCGTAGTGGTCCTCGTATTGCATCATCGCGCGCCCGCCGGTGCCGGGGCGGGTGAGGTCGTGGCCGATCATGGGGTGGGCGTCGCCGATGCCGGCCAGCGACAGCAGCGTGGGCGGCAGGTCGATCTGGCTGATGATGCGTTCGTCCCGGCGGGGCTCGATCCCGGCGCCCACGATCAGGGCCGGGATGTGGAAATGCCGCAGGGGGATGCGCTGGGCGCCGCCGACCCGGGCATCGTGGTCGGCCACGACCAGGAACACCGTGTCCTGCCAGTAGGCGCTGGCGCGCGCCTGCTCGAAGAACCGGCCGATGGCCCAGTCGGCATAGCGCACGGTGTTCTGCACCGTGGCCGGGTCGCCGTCCACCGGGATGCGGCCGGCGGGGTATTCCCAGGGCGTGTGGTTGCTGACGGAAAAGGCCAGGTGCAGGGTGGGCTGCTGCGTGTCCTGCGACAGCAGGGCGTGCAGCTTGTCGAACATGTCCTCGTCGCTGGCGCCCCAGGTGCCGACGAAGGCGGGCGAGTCGAAGGTCGGCAGGTCGTGCAGCTCGTCAAAGCCGTTGCCCAGGAAGAAGCTCTTCATATTGTCGAAGTGGGCTTCTCCGCCGTAGATGAAGCGCGAGCGGTAGCCGTGGCGGCGCAGCAATTGCGCCAGCGTGAAGAAATGGCTCTGTGCGTCGGTCAGGCGCAAGGCGGCGTCCGACAGCGTGGGCGGAAAGCCCGCCGTGACGGCCTCCAGGCCGCGCACGGACCGGGTGCCCGTGGCATAGGCGCGGGTGAAGTTCCAGCCGGTCGCGGCCAGGGCGTCCAGACAGGGCGTCAGCCCGGCGCCGCCCAGGTTGCCGACGTACTGGGCGCCCAGGCTTTCCTGCACGATCAGCACCACGTTGCGCGGCGGCTGCGCGGGGCGGCTGGCGGGCTGCGGGTGCAGGGTGGGCAGCTCCGGCGGCCCGGGCGGGATCCCCGCCTGCTCCTGGATGACCGCGTGCAGTTCGGCATCCGGCAGGTCGCCGTAGACGTCGGCCGCCGAGCGCTCGTTCTTGATGGCGTACAGGGCGAACAGCACGTTGTACAGCGAATTGAGGGGCAGGGTGTTCAGCAGGCTGTCCCCGCACCAGGCCACGGAGGCCGGATTGATGGGTCGATGGCCCAGCGTGCCGCGGATCGCCACGACGATGGCCGCCGCGATCAGCAGCGTCATGGCCACGCGCCAGGGCCAGGCGGGCAGGGGATGGGGCTGCGCGTGGGCGAACAGCGCATGGCCGAGCCAGGTCGCCAGGACCAGCACGATCACCGCCGCCGCCAGCACCGCCTTGTAGCCCTTCCAGAGCATGCCGAAGACTTCCTTGGGGTATTTCAGGTAGTCCAGGTACAGGCGGTTGGGCCGGCTGTCGTATTCCTGGATGAACTGCGGGGTGGAGACCTCGAGCAGCACGAAAAGCAGCCAGACGATCTGCAGCCAGATGCCGGTGGCCAGGATGGCGGTGGGCCGGTCGCCGAGCCAGGGCGCCAACAGCGCCGGGATGCCGGCCCACATGGCGACCTGGTTCAGGTCGATGCGCAGCCCCCAGAGGAAGATCGGCCACGGCGCGCCGGCCGCGCGCACGCGCGGCCGCAGCCACAGGACCAGCAGCAGGCGGCTGGCCGTCAGCAGGACCAGCAGCGCAACGATGAAAATACCGATCTGGACGAACATGGGGCCGGCGCCGGGTCAGGGGACCAGCGCGATGCCGATGCGCACTTGCGGATCGTGCTTTTGATCGTAGTTCAGCAAGGTTTCTCCGTAGCCCTGGAAGTATTGCGCGTACAGGTATCCGTTCATGTGCAGGAAAGTGCGCTTGAGCGGCCAGGCGGCCTCGACCTGGGTGGCGCTGCGCCCGCCGGCGCCCTGGCGGTACAGCGCCGACAGGATCAGGCCGTCGTCCTGCGCCCAGCGCACTTTCCAATCCACGCGGCCCAGGGAGTCAGGATAGCGCATGTCCGGGTCGGTCCAGGCGTAGAGCTTGAACCGCGGCTGAAAGCTCAGCGTGCTGCCGCCGTCGAAGCGGTAACTGAATTGCGGCTGCAGGTAATAGTCGTTCAGCGAACGCGAGTCGTCGCCTTCCTTGCCGTTGGACAGGTGCTCCAGGCCCGCGTTCAGCCCCACGGACCAGCGCTTGTCGGCGGTTTCCCAGAGGGAATCCCGCGCCCAGAACAGGCTGGGATTGTAGGTCGTGTCCACGAAGGGGATGGAATCCGAATGCAGGTCCCACAGCGAGGTCTGCGTGTAGCCGAAATACCAGTTGTCGATGAAATCGGGGTGGGCCGCGTCCGTGGGACTGAAGGGACGGTACTTGAAGCTCACCTGGAACCGCGCGTTGGCGCCGTGGTCGCGCCCCATGATGAAATACATGGGCTCGTAGGGCGACAGCGCATTGCGGAAGGTCTCGAAGGGCGACAGCGGCGCGGATGCGGTGGGCGCCACCCCGCTGACCGCCGGGGCGGCGGGCGCCTGGTCGCTCAGCACCGCGGGGCCGGCCTGCGGCGCCGGCCCGCTGGCTTGCGCGAGCTGGGTCGCGCCGCCGGTCTGCAGCGCCAGCAGCGTGTTGTCGGCCCCTTGCACCGTCAGCGTCAGCAGGCCGTGCGCATCGGCCGGCACCGTGCCTGTCCAGACCATGCGGGTGAAGGTGTTGGTCGGCAGGCTGGCCGGCTCGGGCGAGGTGCGTAGCGTGAAATGCGCCGGCCGCACCTGGCCCCGGGCGTCGGTCCACTGGCCGGTCAGTTCGGTGGCGATGGGGCTGGACAGCGCATTGCCCGTGTCGTTGACCAGCAGGCCCTCGAGTTCGACCGTGGCGCCCGGTAGGGCGTGCGGGCTGCTCAGCCGCAGCACGAGTTCGGCATGGGCCGGAAACGCCGCCGCGGCGAACAGCAGGACCGGCAACAGGAGACGGGGCATGCGGAAACGGGCAATGGGCATGGGCGATGGCTGAGGGAACGGACTATGCCGGAAACTTTAGCATCTGCCCGGCCGGATCCAGCGGATCGCGGCCGGAAAGCGGCGGCGAATCGTAACAGAACTGCTCAGCCCGTGCCGCCAGGCGCGGCCATGCCCGCATCCGGGGACCCCCTGGGATCTGGCCCGCCCTGCAGGAGTCGAACCTGCGACCTACGGCTTAGAAGGCCGTTGCTCTATCCAGCTGAGCTAAGGGCGGTCAGGCGCTGCGCGCGCCCGGGAACCAGAATTCTAACGTCAATCCGCGGATGCATCCGTCCGGCCCGCCGCCTGCGGCGGTCCGGCGGCGTATGATGGACGCCTTCCCGTCTTTTCCTTTCGAGACTCAGCGATGAATTCTTCCCGGCCCGGGGCCTGCGACCCGAACTCCTGGCGCGAGCAGACGTTGGTGCTGCACGCCGATGCCGATTGCCACCATGATGCGGCGGTGGTCCCGCCCATCCACTACAGCGCGACTTTCCGCGCGGAGTCGGCCGAGCAGTTCTCCGAGATGGCGACCACCGTGCGCCCGGCCAATTTCTACACGCGGCACGGCAATCCGGTCAACAAGCACGTGGAAGCCATCCTGGCGGGCCTGGAAGGCACCGAGACCGCCTTGCTGACGGGCTCCGGCATGGGCGCCATCTGCACCACCATCCTGGCCCTGCTCAAGGCCGGCGACCACGTCGTCGCACAGCAGCGGCACTACATGAGCACGTCCAAGCTGTTTTCCGAGGTCCTGACCCGCTACGGGGTCGAGGTCAGCTTCTTCGACCAGACGGACCTCGACAGCCTGCGGGCGGCGCTGCGGCCGGACACCCGGCTGATCATGGTGGAAACGCCGGTCAACCCCAGCCTGTCCATCACGGACCTGGCCGCCGTGGCGGCCATCGCCCGCGAGCGCGGCATCCTGACGGTGGCCGACAACACCTTCGCCTCGCCGCTGAACCAGCGCCCGCACGACCTGGGCATCGACATCGTGGTGCACAGCGCCACCAAGTACCTGGGCGGCCACAGTGACATCATGGCCGGCGCCATCTGCTGCAGCGAGGCGCTGGCCGAACAGATCTGGAAAATGCACGTGACCCTGGGCGCCGTGCTCTCGCCCATGGATGCCTGGCTGCTGCTGCGCGGCCTGCGCACGCTGTCGCTGCGCATGGAGCGCATCAACGCCAACGCCCTGGCGGTGGCCCGCTGGCTCGAGAGCCGGCCCGAGATCGAGCAGGTCCTGTATCCCGGCCTGCCCAGCCACGCGCAGCACGCCCTGGCGGCGCGCCAGATGAAAGGTTTCGGCGCCATCGTGGCCTATTCGATCCGGGGCGGGTACGCGGCCACGCAGCGCTTTGTCTCGGCCTTGAGGCTCGCCACCCAGGCGGTCAGCCTGGGCGGGGTGGAGACGCTGGCCGTGCATACGGCCTCGATGTGGGCCAGCTCCATGACGGAGGCCGAGATGCAGGCGGCGGGGATCCAGCCCAATTTCGTGCGCATGTCGGTCGGAGTCGAGCACATCGACGATCTGACGGCCGATCTGGCGCAGGCCCTGGAACAGGCGGCCTAGCCGAGCCGGTCTGTCCGGGTCGGCCTAGCTCAACCCGGCCTTGTCCAGGCCGAACTGCTTGTCGGCCGAGCCAGGCACGGCGCGAAACGCCACGCCCAGCCGGTTCCAGCCGTTGATGCCGACGACCAGGAACGACAGGTCCGACAGCTCCTGTTCGCTGAGGTGTTCCCGCACCCGCTGGAAGAGTTCGTCGGGGATGCCGTGGGGCGGCAGCTGGGTCAGCGCCTCGGTCCATTCCAGGATGGCCTTTTCCTTGGCATCGAACAGCGGCGATTCGCGCCACACCGCCACGTGATGCAGGCGCAGCTCGCGTTCGCCGGCGAGCTTGCCTTCCTTGACGTGCATGTCGACGCAGAACGCGCAGCCGTTCAGTTGCGAGGCGCGCAGCGTGACCAGGTAGCCGATCTTGGCCAGGAAGGGATTCTGGTGCAGGGTCTGGCTGAATTCGGAATATTTTCGGGCGGCCTCGGGCGAGGCCTTGTAGTAATTCAGGCGTTGGGTCATGGTGTCGGTCCGGAAAGGTCCATCAAAAAACCTTTTCATTCTGCACCAATCCGGTCCGGTTTGTCCGGCGTTTACAGATAGGGGCTGGCCAGCCAGATGACGCGGTTGCGCAGCTGCTTGAGAAAGGGAATGGCCTTCAGGCCTTCCAGCGTGACCGGGTCGGACTGCTCGATCTGGCGGTCGATGCGCTGCGCGATCCGGCGGGCCATCCCGGGGTCGTAGATCTCCATGTCCAGCTCGAAATTCAGCCGCAGGCTGCGGGGGTCCAGATTGGACGAGCCGACGTAGGACCAGCCGTCGTCGATGGTGATCAGTTTCGAGTGGTCGAAGGTGCCGCGGGTGCGCCAGACCCGGCAGCCGGCGGCGATCACCTGGGCGAGCTGGGCCGTCATGGCGTAGTTCACCAGGCGCAGGTTGTTGCGCCCCGGGATGACGATGTCGACCTGGATGCCGCGCCGGGCCGCGGTGTTCAGGGCGCCCATCAGGGTCTGGTCCGGCAGGAAGTAGGGCGACTGGATCCGCACGTGGCGCTGGGCGACGGCCAGCGCGCCCTGCAGCACGTTGTGGGTGGCGGCGATGAAGCGGTCCGGGCTGGAACGCACGCAGCGGGCCGGCACCTGCGGCAACGGGGTGGCGGGAGAATTCTGGCACCAGTCCTCGATGCGCAGGCGCTCGCGGGTGGTGAATTCCCAGTCGTTGGCGAAGACGGCGAACAGCTGCGTGGCGATCGGCCCCTCGACGCGGAAATGCGTGTCGCAGGCCGCGTGGCGACCCATCAGCGACACCATGAATCCCTCGCGGATGTTCATGCCGCCCATGAATCCCAGGTGGCCGTCGATGAACAGGACCTTGCGGTGGCTGCGCAGGTTGGCATAGGGCATCCGCAGCCCCAGCACGTGGGACATGAAGAGCTCGGTGCGGATGCCGTGGCGCCGCAGCAGATGGACGATGGGCGGATGGGAGTATTTCGAGCCCACGGCGTCGATCAGCACGCGGATGGCCACGCCACGCTCGTGGGCGCGGCGCAGGGCATCGGCGAACCGCAGGCCGATGCGGTCGTGGTCGAAGATGTAGCTTTGCAGGGCGATGCAGTGGACCGCCTCGTCGATGGCCTGCAGCATGGCCGGATAGGCCTCGTCGCCGCTGTCGAGCAGGGTGATGTGGTTGCCGTCCTGCAGCGGAAAGCGGCTGATGCGGTCGCACAGCACCCGCAGGGACGCGAACTGCGGCCCCGCCAGCCCGGCGATGTCGCCCACGGGCTCGCGCGCATGGTTGACGTAGTCCTTGATCAGGCGGCTGCGCTGGGTGGAGAGCTGGTCGTGGCGGATGCGGTTGATGCCGGCGACCAGGTACAGGAAGGGCCCCAGCAGCGGCGACATCACGATGACGCCGACCCAGGCGATGGCGGCGCGCACGTCGTTCTTGTACATGGCCGCGTGGATCGCCGCGAGGGCGCCCACCGCCAGGGATATGGCGGCGACCAGGTGGGGCCAGTAGGCCGAGAGGAATTCGGTGACGGCCAGCATGGTTCAGGCCTCGCCGCGCGGGGGCGGGCGATGGCGCAGGGAATCCAGCCAGTCGGGATTGGGCGCGCCCTGGCCGGCTTGCTGCTGGTTCTTGGAGTGGGAGCGCCAGACGCCGCCGCCGATGCCCGGCAGGGGTTCGGTCCGGTACCAGAACCAGCGGCCGTCGGCGTCCTGCGCGGCCCAGTCCCAGCCCTCGGGCGCGGCGGACCAGTCGGGCGGGCCGGAGAGGAAGGGGGACGGGGCGGAGGGCTGGCTCATGGGGGTTCCGGACGGGCGGCAGGCGGCGGGCCGGCGTGCCGGCCCGGATCTGGCGCGCGAAGCGGTCGGCCTGCCTTAATGTGCGCTGACCAGATTCTGACGAATCTTGTCATAACCCAGGTTGAAAAGAAACCCGTAGGGCAGGTAGAACAGCACGAAGCCGATGTCCAGGATCAGGGCGTGCCAGACCGAGATGTCCAGCCACCAGGCGACGAAGGGAATCGCGATGACGATCAGCCCGCCCTCGAAACCGCAGGCGTGGCCGACGCGCACCCAGTAGGTGCGCTCGAAGCCCAGGCGCGCCTGCAGGCGGTCGAACAGCCAGTTGTAGAGCATGTTCCAGGCGACGGCGATGGCGGCGATCACCGCGGTCAGGATGCCCATGCTGAGCACCGGCCGCCCGGTGATCCAGGCCGCCAGCGGCGCGGAGATGCCGATCGCGAGGATCTCGAACGCCAGCGCATGAAAGACGCGTTCGGAAAGCGATCGATGATGAATCTGCATGGGGATGCGGGTGTCATGGAGGTGGTGTCGTCACCACGTTCATGCATCGCAGGCGGGGCCGTCCCTGCCTGGCCGGAAAGCACCGGGAAGAAGATGGGGTGACCGATGGGGCTCGAACCCACGACAACCGGAATCACAATCCGGGACTCTACCAACTGAGCTACGGTCACCACTGAAAGAAGAGCGATTCTAGCATGACTGTGAACCTTTTGCAGGTTGTGTCCCGCCCCTTGATCCATGCGGGTTTTTCGGTCATGTTATGGGGTGTGGACCCTCGGGTGCGGCCGCGCCGGCCCGACCTCTCCCTAAAGGAAAACGCTTATGGCACAGATTTTCGTCGTCCATCCCGAAAACCCGCAATCCCGGCTGCTGCAGCAGGCCGGCGATCTGCTGTCCCAAGGCGGCCTGGTCGCGGTGCCCACCGATTCCAGCTATGCCGTGGTCGCCCGGCTGGACGACAAGGCGGCGGCCGAGCGCCTGCGCCGGCTGCGCGGCCTGGACGAGCGCCATCACCTCACCCTGCTGTGCCGCGACCTGGCCGAGATCAGCCATTTCGCCAAGGTCGAGAACACCCACTACCGGCTGCTCAAGCTGGCCACGCCGGGTCCCTGGACCTTCATCCTCGAGGCCACCAAGGAAGTCCCGCGCCGGGTGTCCCACCCCTCGCGCAAGACCATCGGCATCCGCGTGCCCGACCACCGGGTGGCCCGCGCCCTGATCGACGCGGCGGGCTCGCCGTTGCTGTCCACGACCCTGATCCCCCAGGGCGAGGCGCTGCCGCTGAACGACGCGCAGGACATCCTGGCGCGCTATCAGCATGATCTGGCCGCCATCGTCGACGGCGGCGCCTGCCCCTTCGATCCGACCACGGTGATCGACCTGACGCAAGAAACACCGCAGGTCGTGCGCGTCGGCCGCGGCGATCCGGCGACTCTCGGGCTGCTCTGATCCGGCCGCGGCAAAGCGGTTATGCTTGCAGGGATCGCCGGCGCGGGCCGGCCCCTTGCCAGCCGATTCATGGACCAACTCATCCAGACCATCGCGGTCTACGCCTTGCCGGTTTTGTTCGCCATCACCCTGCACGAGGCCGCGCACGGCTACGTGGCGCGGTTCTTCGGCGATCCGACCGCGCAGCAGGCCGGGCGCATCAGCCTCAATCCCCTGCGCCACATCGACCCCATGGGCACGATCGTGGTGCCGCTGGTGCTGCTGTTCGTCACGCGCTTCATGGGCGGCGGCCTGCTGTTCGGCTGGGCCAAGCCCGTCCCGGTGAACTGGAGCCGGCTGCGCCGCCCCAAGCAGGACATGCTGTGGGTGGCGCTGGCCGGGCCGGCGTCCAATCTGCTGCAGGCCATCGTCTGGGTCCTGCTCTGGCGGCTGATGCTGAGGCTGGGCGCCACGCAGGGCGACGATTTCTGGACCCTGATGGCCCATGCCGGCGTGCAGGTGAACCTGATCCTGATGGCCTTGAACCTGCTGCCCCTGCCGCCGCTGGACGGCGGGCGCATCGTCTTCAGCCTGCTGCCCCCGCGCATGGCCTGGCAGTACGGGCGGATCGAGCCCTACGGCCTGGTGATCCTGATCGTCCTGATGATGCTGGGCTGGCTCTGGCCGCTGATGGTGCCGTTGCTGAAATTCGGCGAATGGATCGTGAATGGATTTTTGTAGATCGGGTCCGCGAATCCGGTAAACTTGGCTTTTTGCACCGCCTGGGATTTCGCCCGGGCGTTTTTCGGAGACATTCTTCATCATGGCCGGTGTGGATTCATCCCTTCCAGTCCTGCAGGGCAGCATGGTTGCCCTGGTCACGCCCATGCATCCCGACGGGCAGCTGGACCTGGAGGCCTTTCGAAAACTGATCGACTGGCACGCCGAACAGGGCACCGACGCCCTCGTGGTGGTCGGGACCTCCGGCGAATCTCCCACGGTCACGGTGCAGGAACAGGCCGAGCTCATCGAGCTGGCCGTGCGCCATGCCGACGGCCGCATTCCCGTCATCGCCGGCACCGGCGGCAATTCCACGGCCGAGGCCATCGAACTGCAGCGCCACGCCTATGCGGCCGGCGCGACCGCCGGCCTGACGGTGGTGCCCTACTACAACAAGCCCACCCAGGAAGGCCTGTACCAGCATTTCCGCGCCATCGCCGAATCCGTCGAGCTGCCCAGCATCCTCTACAACGTGCCGGGCCGCACGGTCGCCGACCTGTCCAACGAGACCATCCTGCGCCTGGCACAGGTGCCCGGCATCATCGGGGTCAAGGACGCCACCGGCAACATCGCCCGCGGCGCGCAGCTGATCGCCGCCGCCCCGGAGGGCTTTCACGTCATCAGCGGCGACGACCCCACGGCCGCCGCGCTGATCCTGCTGGGCGGGCGCGGCAACATCTCCGTCACCGCCAACGTCGCGCCGCGCCTGATGCACGAATTGTGCGCCGCGGCCCTGCGCGGCGACGTGCGCGAGACGCGGCGCCTGAACACCCTGCTGTCCACGCTGAACCGGGTGCTCTTCCTCGAGGCCAACCCCATCCCCGTGAAATGGGCGGTGGCCGAGATGGGCCTGATCCAGCTCGGCTATCGCCTGCCGCTCACCCCCTTGTCCGATTCCTTCCGCGCCCCGGTGCGCCAAGCCTTGATTGATGCAGGTTGCCTCTGACATGACGACGAAACGCATTCCGTTTTCCCTGGCCGGCGCCTTGCTGGTCAGCCTGCTGGCCGGTTGTTCCACGCTGGGCCAGCTGACCGGGCAATCCGAGTCCATCGAATACAAGAGCACGGTCACGGGCGACCCCCTGTCGATTCCGCCCGACCTGACCCAGGCCAGCGACAATACGCACTACAAGGCCCCCGAGGGCGTCGCCAGCCTCAGCGCCTATTCCGCCAGCCAGCGCACCCAGAGCGCCAATCCGGCCGACCGCGTGCTGCCGCAGACCTCCGGCATCCAGGTGATGCGCGACGGCACCCTGCGCTGGCTGGTGGTCGACCAGCCGGCCGAGACGCTGTATCCCAAGATCATCGAATTCTGGGGCGAGCAGGGCTTCACCATCCAGAGCCAGAACCCCAAGGCCGGCCTGATCGAGACCGACTGGGCTGAAAACCGCGCCAAGATCCCCGAGGGCTGGCTGCGCAGCGCCCTGGGCAGCATCCTGGACCAGGTATTCGACAGCGGCGAGCGCGACCGCTTCTCCACCCGGCTGGAACGCGTCAACGGCAAGACCGAGGTCTACATCAGCCACCAGCACATGGAAGAAACCCCCACGGGCGACGGCACGGCCTTCAAGTGGGTCTTCGGCAAGGAAGATCCGGGCCTGAACGCGGCCATGCTGGCGCGCCTGATGGTCTACCTGGGCGCCGACCAGCAAAAGGCCGCCCAGCAGATCCAGGATGCCTCGCGCGACGCCGGGCCGGCCACGACGGCCCAGCTCGCAGAGGGCCAGGCCGCGCTGATGGTCAACGAGTCCTTCGACCGCGCGTGGCGCCGCGTCGGCGTGGCGATCGATTCGGCCCGCTTCACCGTCGAGGACCGCAACCGCGACCAGGGCGACTACTACATCCGCTACCTGGACACCGACACCGGCGAAAAGATCGAGCAGCAGACCGTGTTCGGCCGCCTGTTCGGCACCCGCAACGCCGCCGAGGCGCAAAAACTGCGCGTCCACCTGGCCCAGCAGGGCGGCGCCACCCAGGTGACGGTCCTGAACCAGGACGGCCAGTTGCTGACCGACGCCACGGCCCGCCGCATCCTGACGGTCCTGGACAAGAACCTGAAGGACACGCAGTAGTAGGTCCCCTGTCCCTGCCCGCCTCGTGTCGCGGGCATCCCCCGGAAACGAAAATCCCCGCTGGCGACCAGCGGGGATTTTCGTTTGGGGCCGTGCTGTTTGCGGGTCGTCCGGCGCCTGCCCATGGAGTGTCCGATGCCTGTCACGCCGAGACCCGCAGAAGAGCCTGCGGCGCGGCCGCGGGGGCCGCGTCCAGGACCGCGCCGTGCCAGGCCAGCTCGCGTCCCAGCGCCGTCGCCTCGCCCACCATGACCAGCGCGGGCGACCGCAGGCGGTGGAGGGCGGCGGCGGACTCCAGGGTCTCCAGGGTTGCGAACAGGGACCGCTGCTGCGGCCGCGTGCCGTTCTCGACGATGGCGCAGGGCGTGCCGGGATCCAGGCCGTCGGCCAGCAGCTCGCGGCACAAGGCCGGCAGCCGGCCGATCCCCATGTAATAGGCCCGGGTCTGGCCCGCGCCCGGCTGCGTCGTCCCGCCAGCCGCCTGCGGCGCGGCGTCGCCGCGGTGCGCGGTCTGCAGGACCAGCGACTGCGCGTGGTCCCGGTGCGTCAGCGGGATGCCCGCATAGGCGCCGCAGGCCAGGGCCGCCGTGATGCCTGGCACCACCTCGTAGGCGACGCCGTGGCGGCGCAGGTGCTGCAGTTCCTCGCCGCCCCGCCCGAAGACCAGTGGATCCCCGCCCTTCAGGCGCACGACGCAGCGGCCCTGGCGGGCATGGGACACCATCAGGGCGTGGATGCGCGCCTGGGTGGATTCGTGCGGACCGCCGACGGTCTTGCCGACGTCGATCACTTCTGCGTCGCGCCGGGCCAGCGCCAGGATCTCCGGGCTGACCAGCCGGTCGCTGAGGATGACGTCGGCCTCGTTCAGCGCGCGCAGGCCCCGCAGGGTCAGCAGGCCCGGGTCGCCGGGGCCGGCGCCCACCAGCACGACCTTGCCGGCCGGCGCCGGTGTGCCGCGCGCCAGCGCCCCGTCCAGCGCAGCCTCGGCCTCGTCGGGGCGATTGCGCCGCAGGGCGTCCAGCACGGGGCCGTCCAGCAGCCAGTCGTAGAAAGCCCGGCGCGGTCCCTGATGCGGACGCGCCTGGCGGATGGCGGGCCGCTTGCTCCGCGCCAGGGCGGCCAGGGCGCCCAGCGCGGGATCGAACAGGCTTTCGATGCGCTCGCGCAGCCGCCGCGCGATGACCGGCGCACTGCCGCCCGACGAGATCGCGATGGTGAGCGGCGCGCGATCGACGATGGCCGGCACCTGGACGCTGGACAGCTCGGCGTCGTCCACGACGTTGCAGAACAGCCGCCGGGCGGCGGCCGTCTCCGCGACCCGCCGGTTCAGCGCCCGGTCGCTGGTGGCGGCGACGACCAGCCAGGCCGACTCCAGCCAGGCGGGATCGAAGGCGCCCAGGCGCAGCTCGATTTCGCCGGCCTCGGCGCGGGCCCGGATGCCGGGGTGGGCGGCGTGGGCGCCGACCCGCACGCGCGCGCCCGCCGACAGCAGCAGGCCGACCTTGCGCTCGGCGACCACGCCGGCGCCCACGACCAGGACCGTGCGGCCCTTCAGGTCGGCGAACAGGGGAAACAGATCCATGCTCAGACCACCCCGGTGCGGACCAGGAAATCGCCGAACGCCTCGCCGGGCTGGCGCTGGCCCGCGTAGTCCGCGAACAGCGCGTCCAGGCTGTCCAGGATGTCGGCCTCGGCGATGTTCTCGCGGTAGAGCCGGTTGAGCCGCTCGCCCGTGAAATCCGCCCCCAGGCGCAGGTCGTAGCGGCCCAGGGCCCGTCCGACCAGCGCGATCTCGCCCAGGTAGGGACGCGAGCAGCCGTTCGGGCAGCCCGACAGGCGCAGCAGGATGGGCTCGTCGCGCAGGCCGTGCTTGTCCAGCAGCGCCTCGAGCTTGGGCAGCAGGATGGGCGCATAGCGTTCGCTTTCGGCCATGGCCAGGCCGCAGGTCGGCAGCGCCACGCAGGCGATGTGGTGGCGCCGGATGCCGCTTTGTTCCTTGTAGCCGTCCAGACCGTATTCCTGCACCAGGGCGTCGATGGCGGCGCGGTCGGCCTCCTCGACGTTGGCGATCACGAGGTTCTGGTTGCACGTCAGGCGGAACTCGCCCTTCAGGACCTGGGCGATCTCCCGCATGCCGGTCTGCAGGCGCGAGCCCTCGTGATCCCACAGGCGCCCGGATGCGATGTACAGGCCCAGGTGCCAGCGTCCGTCCTCGCCGCGCGACCAGCCGTAGCGATCGCCGTTGCGCTCGAACCGGTAGGGGCGCGGATCCTGCAGGGGACGGCCGCTGCGCTCGCGGATCTGGTCGCGGAACCAGTCCACGCCCAGGCGGTCGATCGTGTATTTCAGGCGGGCGTGCTGGCGTTCCTTGCGGTCGCCGTGGTCGCGCTGCAGCGTCACCACGGCCTCGGCCACGGCGATCAGGTCCTCGGGGACGACGAAGCCCACCAGCGAACCCAGCCGCGGATAGGTCGTCGGATCGCCGGCCGTGGCTCCCATGCCGCCGCCCACCGCGACGTTGAAGCCTTGCAGCCGGCCGTCCTCGATGATGGCGACCAGCCCCAGGTCGTTGGCGAAGACGTCGCAGTCATTGGTGGGCGGGATGGCGATGCCGATCTTGAACTTGCGCGGCAGGTAGGCGGAATCGTTGCCGTAGATGGGTTCCTCGTCCACGGCCTCGCCGACCCGGTCGGCGCCCAGCCAGATTTCCGCATAGGCGGTGGTGCGCGGCAGGAAATGGTTGGACAGGCGCAGCACCCATTCCTGCACCAGGGCATGCTGGCTGGACAGGTGCGGGTTGACCGAGCTGATGACCTGGCGGTTCACGTCGCCGCAGGCGGCGATGGTGGTGGCCCGGGCGTCGTGGATGCCCTGCATGAAGGCGCGCAGATTGCGTTTGAGGATGCCATGCCACTGGAAGGTCTGGCGGGTGGTGATGCGCAGGCCGCGCGTCGCGTACCGCCGCGCCAGCTCGTCCAGCGCCAGCCACTGGGCGGGCGGGATGACGCCGCCTGGCAGGCGCGCGCGCACCATGAAGGCATAGGCGGGCTCCAGTTTCTGCTTGCGGCGCTCGTCGCGGATGTCGCGGTCGTCCTGCATGTAGCTGCCGTGGAACTTCAGCAGCTTGGTGTCGGCTTCGGGGATGGCGCCGGTCACCGGGTTCTCCAGTTCCTTGGCGATGGTGCCGCGCAGGAAGCGGCTGCCGGTCTTGATGTCTTCCAGCGGGGACAGGGGGGAAATGCTCATGTCTGAAGTAAAGGTCGAAAGGAGGGCGGGGCGGGCTTGCGCCCGTCGGGGTGTTCGCAAGGCGCGGGGACCGCGCCGGGGGATTGCGGCGGGCCGCGGTCAGTACACGTCGCGGGCGTAGCGCCCCTGGGCGGCCAGGTCGTCCAGCCATTGCCGGGCGCCGTCCTCGCTCAGGCCGCCCTGGTCGCGCGCGATCTCCAGCAGCGCGGCATGGACGTCGCGGGCCATGCGGTCGGCATCGCCGCAGACGTACACGTGGGCGCCGCCCTGGATCCAGTCGTAGACGTCGGCCCCGCGTTCCAGCAGCCGGTGCTGGACGTAGATCTTGTCGGCCTGGTCGCGGGAGAACGCCAGGTCGATGCGGTGCAGGTGGCCGTCCTTCAGCGACTGCTGCCATTCGGTCTGGTACAGGAAGTCGCTGGTGAAATGCGGGTTGCCGAAGAACAGCCAGTTGCGCCCGGGCGCCTCGGCGTCGGCCCGCGCCTGGACGAAGGCGCGAAAAGGCGCCACGCCCGTGCCGGCGCCGATCATGATGATGTCGCGGGCGGGATCGGACGGCAGCCGGAAGCGCGTGTTCTCCTCGATGAAGACCGGCACCGTGTCGCCCTCGGCGCGCTCGGCCAGGAAATGGGACGCCACGCCCCAGCGGGGCTCTGCTTCATGCTCGAAGCTCAGGTGCGCCAGCGTCAGGTGCACCTCGTCCTCGGCCGCCGCGGCGCACGAGGCGATGGAGTACAGGCGCGGCGCCAGCGGACGCAGGGCCGCGACCAGTTCCGGTCCGGTCCAGCGTGCCGGCCATTGGCGCAGGGCGTCGATCAGCTGGTGCGTGGCCATGTAGGCCGACAGGGCCTCGCGGGAATCGGCCTGCAGCAGCGCGGCGAGGTCCGCCTGGCCGGCGCGTTCGGCCAGCGCCGCCAGGAAGGGGCGCGTCAGCACGGTCAGCTCGCGATGGCGGCCCAGCCATTCGCCCAGGGGCCGGCGGGTGTCCTGGTGTTCCACGGTGTCGGCCGCGTTCAGGCCCGTGGCCTCCAGGACCCGGGCGACCAGGGTGTCGTCCTGCACCGGCCAGACGCCCAGGGCGTCGCCCGGCTCGTAGTTCAGCCGGCTGCCTTCCAGCGAGAGCTCCAGGTGGCGGATGTCCTTGTCGCTGTCGCGGCCGGTGATGGGCTGGTTCAGCAGCACCTCGGCCTGGAAGGGGTGGTCGCGGGTGAATTTCTCCGCCTGCGGATGCAGCGGCGTGACCGTGGCCTGGGGGGCCGCGCCCGCGGCGGCCAGGGCCTGGGCGGCCTGTTCCAGCGCCCGGGCCTGCCAGGGGCCCGCCACGGTCTCGACGTCCAGGTCGGCCGTGCCGGCGTCCTGCAGGCGCTGCGCGCCCAGTTCCGCCAGGCGGGCGTCGATCTTCTGCGAGATCCCGCAGAACGAGGGATAGCTCGAATCCCCCAGCCCCAGCACGGCGTACTTCAGTTTCGGCAGTTTCGGGGCGCGCTTGCCCAGCAGGAATTCCACCCAGGCGATCGAATCGTCCGGGGGATCGCCGTCGCCTTGCGTGCTCATGACGACGTACAGCAGCTGCTCATCCTTCAGCTCCTTGGTCTTGTACTGGTCGGCGCGCACCAGGCGCGCGGCCAGCCCCCGGGCCTGCGCCTGCTCGTGCAGTTGCGTGGCGGCGCGTCTGGCATTGCCGGTCTGGCTGCCGTACAGGATGGTCAGGCGCTGGGCCGCGTCCGCCGCGGGCGCCGCCGCCACGCTCAGCGGCGGGGCGATTTCCCGGGAAGGCTGGCGGGCCTGGGCGACGCCCGCGAAATAGCCGGACAGCCAGTGCAGGCTGTGGGGCTCGAGCGTGTCGGCCAGTTCGGCGATCAGGGAATGGTGGGCGTCGGGCAGATAGTTCGGCGCGAGCATGGCTTGGCCTTGTCGAAACGAAAGAAGCGTCCATTCTGGGACGCTTCTTCCGGGCCGTGAACGATTGGATGCTTATGTTTTTATGTCGGCATAAGCAAATGACGCGTTCAATGGAACAGGGCGCTGGCCTTGAGCAGGGTTTCCCAGATGCCCAGTGCCAGCGGGATGCCGACGTAGAGCCAGAACAGGACGATCAGGGCCGGGGAGGGGGTCCGTGCGGTCGTGGACATGAGCGTGTCTCCTTATTTTTGCGGGACCAGGGTGGCGCCGGCCAGGGATGCGGCATCGGATTCGCCGCGCATGTGGTGGTGGGCGGCGACCGGCCGGACGCAGAGATTGCAGATGAAGCCGATCACCAGCAGGCCGGCCATCAGGTACATCGTGACCGTATAGGACTGGCCCGGCGGGACGCCGTGGTCGACCTGGTACTGGCGGATGTAGTTCACCAGGACGGGGCCCAGCACGCCGGCGGCCGCCCAGGCGGTCAGGATGCGGCCGTGGATGCCGCCGACGTAGCGCGTGCCGAACAGGTCGGCCAGGTAGGCCGGGATGGTCGAGAAACCGCCGCCGTACATCGAGATGATGATGGCGTAGAACAGGACGAACAGCGCGACGTTGCCCGAGGCGCCCATGCCCGGCACCAGGAAGTACAGGATGGCCCCCAGCACGAAGAACACGCCGTAGGTGGTCTTGCGTCCCAGGTAGTCGGAGGTGCTGGACCAGAAGAACCGGCCCAGCATGTTCGCCAGCGACAGCAGGCCGACGAAGCCGGCCGCCGCCGCGGGGGTGATGGCGCCGCGGAAGCTTTCCTGGATCATCACCGAGGCCTGGCCCAGCACGCCGATGCCGGCCGTCACGTTCAGCGTCAGCGCCCACCACAGCAGCCAGAATTGCGGGGTCTTCAGCGCCTGGTCGATGTGCACGTGGTTGCGCGAGATCATGCCTTTCTGCGTGGCCGGCGGCGTCCAGCCGTCCGGCTTCCAGTCGGGCGCCGGGATGCGGATCGCATAGGCGCCGATCATCATCGAGATGAAGTACAGCACGCCCATGACCAGGAAGGTCTGGGACACGCCCATGGAGACCGGGGTACGGAAGTGCTCCATCAGCGCCACGGACATGGGCGAGGCGATGAAGGCGCCGCCGCCGAAGCCCATGATGGCCATGCCGGTGGCCATGCCGCGCTTGTCCGGAAACCACTTGATCAGCGTGGAGACGGGCGACACGTAGCCGATGCCCAGGCCGATGCCGCCCAGCACGCCATAGCCCAGGTACAGCAGCCACAGCTGGTGGGTCGACACCCCGACCGAGGACACGATGAAGCCGCCGCCGAAGCAGCAGGCCGCGACGAACATGGCCTTGCGCGGACCGACGTCCTCGAGCCACTTGCCGGCGAAGGCGGCCGACAGGCCCAGGAACAGGATGGCCAGGCTGAAGATCCAGCCCAGGGCGGGCAGCCCCCAGTCATCGGGCGCCGGCTGCTGGATGCCGATGAGCTTGGTCATCGGGCCGTTGAAGACCGAAAAGGCGTAGGCCTGGCCGATGCACAGGTGGACCGCCAGGGCCGCCGGCGGGATCATCCAGCGGTTGAACCCGGGTGGGGCGGTGATGCGTTCCTTGCTGAAAAAGCCGGCGCGGGTAGCTTCCGTACTCATGCTGTCTCCTCCTGGGTCGTATGCCCGGTCTGTGGTTGATGCTGCGGTTGAGGTCGGAAAAAATCGGAAGGAATCGGGATGGTCTGGGCCTGTCCTGGAAAGATGGAACTCAGGCCGCCGTGGTCTGGGGCGGATACAGGCGGTCGCGGTGGCGCTCGATCGCCTCCAGGCAGATCGGCGTCAGGGCGGTCTCGCCCCAACGTCCGTCGGGGTGGCCGTGCAGGTAGTCCAGCAGCGCCAGGCGCATGCGCGGATCCCAGAATCGCCGGATGTGATCGGCGATGCCGTCGACGCTGGCGGTGCGGTCGGGCATGGCCTCGAAGAAATAGCCGATGCGGTTGGCCAGTCGGATCAGATGTTCGATATTGGTCACGGATGGCTCCTGTCCTGTTCCAGGTAATCGGGGCGGCTGTACAAGGTGAAGCGGCCGTCGCGGGCGAAACCCGCCAGCATCATCGGCGCGGATTGCGCCAGGCGGACGGCCAGGGACGTCGGCGCCGAGACCGCGATCAGCGCGCCGATGCCGGCGGCATGCGCCTTTTGCACCATCTCGAAGCTCGCCCGGCTGGAGATCACGACGAACCCCCCGCTGCGGTCCACCGGCTGGCGCAGCAGGTGGCCGATCAGCTTGTCCAGCGCGTTGTGGCGGCCCACGTCCTCGAAGATCCAGGCCAGCGCGCCGTCGGCGTCCGCCCAGGCGGCCGCGTGCGTGGCCCCCGTCAGGTTGTGCAGGGGCTGGCATTCGCGCAGCTGCGCCAGGGCGTGTTCGATGGCGCTCTGGCGCCAGGGGCGGCGCGGCGGCGGCAGCGCGGGCAGCTCGCGCGGCACCTGGGCCAGGCCCTCGACGCCGCACAGCCCGCAGCCGGTGCTGCCCGCCAGGGCGCGGCGGCGCTGCTTGAGCGCGTGCAGGCGGGCATTGAGGATGCGCAGCCGCACGATCAGACCCAGGGGCGTGTCCTCGATGTCCAGGTCGAGCACCTCGTCCGCGCGCTCGATGATGCCTTCGGTGAACGAGAACCCCAGGGCCAGTTCCGGGATGTGCAGCGGCGAAGCCAGCAAGGTGGCATGGGCGATGCCGTTGTATTCCAGCGCCACCGCCTGTTCGCAGGCGATGGCGTCCTGCGCGGCGACGGCCCGCCGCCCCCGGACGCGCACGATGGCGCCCAGCTCGTGGGCGGCGTCGGCGCCGGGGTGCGCGGCCATGGGGTCGAAGTCGGCGGGATGCATGGGCGCCTCCTTCAGGATGCGGCCGCGCCGGCCGTCGTTTCCCGCGACTGCAGCAGCTGGTCCTGGCGCTGCTCGAAGGACGACCAGTCCTGCTGCCATTGCGAGGGCTCGGTGACCTTGCGCACCTGGACGGCCGTCACCTTGTATTCCGGGCAGTCCGTCGCCCAGTCGGTGTTGTCGGTGGTCAGGACGTTGGAGCCGCATTCGGGGAAATGGAAGGTGGTGTAGACCACGCCCGGCTGGATGCGTTCGGTGACCGTGGCCCGCAGCACGGTCTCGCCCGCGCGGCTCTGGACGGCGACGCGGTCGCCTTCGAGGATGCCGCGGTCCTCGGCATCGTGCGGATGGATCTCCAGCACGTCCTCGCTGTGCCAGGCCGTGTTGGCCGTGCGCCGCGTCTGGACGCCGGCGTTGTACTGCGACAGGATGCGGCCCGTGGTCATCAGCAGCGGGAAGCGGCGGGTGGATTTTTCCTCGGTCGGGACGTACTGCGTGATCATGAACCGGCCCTTGCCGCGCACGAACTCGCCCACGTGCATGATGGGCGTGCCCTCGGGGGCCGCCTCGTTGCAGGGCCACTGGACGCTGCCGCCCAGGGCCGCGATGCGGCCGAACGAGACGCCGGCGAAGGTCGGCGTCAGGCGGGCGATCTCGTCCAGGATCTCGCCCGGATGGGCGTAGTCCATGGGGTAGCCCATGGCCCGCGACAGGGCGCAGGTGACTTCCCAGTCGGCCAGCCCGGCCTTGGGTTTCATCACCTGGCGCACGCGCGAGATGCGCCGCTCGGCGTTGGTGAAGGTGCCGTCCTTTTCCAGGAAGGACGAGCCCGGCAGGAAGACGTGCGCGTACTTGGCGGTCTCGTTCAGGAACATGTCCTGGACGATCACGCATTCCATGGACTTCAGGGCCTCCACCACGTGCTGCGTGTTGGGGTCGGACTGGGCGATGTCCTCGCCCTGGCAGTACAGGCCCTTGAACGAGCCGCTGTGGGCCGCGTCGAACATGTTGGGCAGCCGCAGGCCGGGCTCGGGCTGCAGGGTCACGCCCCAGGCCCGCTCGAATTCGCCCCGCACCTGCGGGTCGGACACGTGCCGGTAGCCCGGCAGCTCGTGCGGGAAGGATCCCATGTCGCAGGAGCCCTGGACATTGTTCTGGCCGCGCAGGGGATTGATGCCGACGCCTTCGCGGCCGATGTTGCCGGTCGCCATCGCCAGGTTGGCGATGCACATGATGGCCGTGGACCCCTGGCTGTGCTCGGTGACGCCCAGGCCGTAGTAGATGGCCGCGTTGCCGCCGGTGGCATAGAGGCGCGCGGCGCCCCGCAGGTCGGCGGCCGGCACGCCGGTGATGGCCTCGGTCGCCTCGGGGGCGTGCTCGGGCCGGCGGATGAACTGCAGCCATTGGTCGAAGGCCAGGTCCTCGCAGCGGGCGCGCACGAATTCCCGGTTCACCAGGCCTTCGGTGACGATGACGTGCGCCATGGCGTTGAGCACGGCGACGTTCGTGCCGGGGCGCACCGGCAGGTGGTAGTCGGCCTTGACGTGCGGCGCGTCGACCAGCTCGATCCGGCGCGGGTCGATCACGATCAGGCGCGCGCCCTGGCGCAGGCGCTGTTTCAGGCGCGAGGCAAACACCGGATGGGCCGCGCTGGGATTGGCGCCCAGCACGACGGCGACGTCCACGTGCATCACCGAATCGAAGGTCTGGGTGCCGGCGGATTCGCCGATGGTGGTCTTCAGGCCGTAGCCGGTGGGCGAATGGCAGACCCGGCCGCAGGTGTCCACGTTGTTGTTGCCCATGGCGGCGCGCACGAGCTTTTGCACCAGGTAGGTTTCCTCGTTGGTGCAGCGCGACGAGGTGATGCCGCCCACGGAATCGACGCCGTAGCGGTCCTGGATGCGGCGCAGCTCGGAGGCGGCGTGGGCGATGGCCTCGTCCCAGGAGACCTCGCGCCAGGGATCCGTGATGCGTTCGCGGATCATGGGGCGGGTCAGGCGGTCGGCGTGGGTGGCGTAGCCCCAGGCGAAGCGGCCCTTGACGCAGGAATGCCCGCGGTTGGCCTTGCCGTCCTTCCAGGGGGTCATGCGCACCACGGTCTCGCCCTGCATCTCGGCCTTGAAGCCGCAGCCGACCCCGCAGTAGGCGCAGGTGGTGATCACGGCGTGCTCGGCCTGGCCTTGCTCGATGATGGTGTTCTCGATCAGCGAGCCCGTGGGACAGGCCTGCACGCAGGCGCCGCAGGACACGCAGTCGCTGTCCAGGAAGCCGTCGTTCTGCCCCGCCACGATGCGGGAATCGAAGCCGCGCGCCTCGACCGTCAGGGCATAGGTGCCCTGGACCTCGTCGCAGGCGCGCACGCAGCGGCTGCAGACGATGCACTTGGAGGCGTCATAGGTGAAATAGGGGTTGCTGGTGTCGACGGGGTCCTGCAGGTGGTTCGCGCCGTCGAAGCCGTAGCGCACGTTGCGCAGGCCCACGACCCCGGCCATGTCCTGCAGTTCGCAGTCCCCGTTGGCCGGGCAGGTCAGGCAGTCCAGCGGGTGGTCGGAGACGTAGAGCTCCATGACGTTGCGCCGCAGGTCGCGCAGTTTGGGCGTCTGGGTGTGGACCACCATGCCGTCCTCGACGGGCGTGGTGCAGGACGCGGGATGTCCCCGGCGGCCTTCGATTTCCACCAGGCACAGCCGGCAGGAGCCGAAGGCCTCGAGATTGTCCGAGGCGCAGAGCTTGGGGATCTGGATGCCGGTCTCGGCGGCGGCGCGCATGACGGACGTGCCGGCGGGCACGGTGAGGGTTTGTCCGTCGATGGTCAGGGTGACGGTCTCGGTCGACAGGGAGGCGGGCGTGCCCAGGTCCCGGTCGCGCTTGAGGACGGTTTCCAGCATGGCGGGCTCCTTAGGCGGTTTGCAGGTCGGTGGTTTCGGCCAGGCCGAAGTCTTGCGGGAAATGGCGCAGCGCCGACAGCACCGGGTAGGGTGTCATGCCCCCCAGGGCGCACAGCGAACCGGCCAGCATGGTGTCGCACAGGTCCTGCAGCAGCCCGGCCTGGATCTCGCGGTCCTGGTCGGCGCGGATCTTCTGCAGGATCTCGGTCCCGCGCACGGAGCCGATCCGGCAGGGCGTGCATTTGCCGCAGGATTCGATGGCGCAGAATTCCATGGCGTATTGCGCCATGGCCGCCATGTCCACGGTGTCGTCGAAGGCCACGACGCCGCCGTGGCCCAGCATGGCCGAGATCTGCACGAAGGCCTCGTAGTCCAGCGGCGTGTCCCACTGGGATTCGGGCAGGTAGGCGCCCAGCGGGCCGCCGACCTGCACGGCGCGCAGGGGCCGGCCCGAGCGGCTGCCCCCGCCGTAGTCGTAGAGCAGTTCGCGCAGGGTCAGGCCGAAGGCCTTTTCGACCAGCCCGCCGTGGCGGATGTTGCCCGCCAGCTGGAAGGGCAGGGTACCTCGCGACTTGCCCATGCCGAAGTCCCGGTAGGCGGCCGCGCCCTGGGCCAGGATGAAGGGCACCGTCGCCAGGGAAATTACGTTGTTGATGACGGTGGGGCAGCCGAACAGGCCACGGATCGCCGGCAGCGGCGGCTTGGCGCGCACCAGGCCGCGGCGGCCTTCCAGGCTTTCGAGCAGCGAGGTCTCCTCGCCGCAGATGTAGGCGCCGGCGCCCCGGCGCAGCTCGATGTCGAAAGCGCGGCCCGATCCGCCGACGTCCTCGCCCAGCCAGCCGGCCTCCCGGGCCAGCGCCAGGGCGCGGCCGAGCACGCGCTCGGCCTGCGGATATTCCGAGCGGACGTAGACATAGCCCCGCGTCGCGCCCACCGCCACGCCGGCGATCGTCATGCCCTCGATCAAGGCGAACGGGTCGCCCTCCATCAGCATGCGGTCGGAGAACGTGCCCGAATCGCCTTCGTCGGCGTTGCAGACGATGTATTTCCGGGGCGCGTCGGCCTGCAGGACCGTGCGCCACTTGATGCCGGTGGGAAAGGCCGCGCCGCCCCGGCCGCGCAGGCCGGACTCGGTGACACAGGCGACGACCTCGGCGGGCGCCATGTCCAGCGCGCGCCTCAGGCCCGCGTAGCCGCCGTGGGACTCATAGTCGGCCACGCTGAGCGGATCGATGATGCCCACGCGGGCGAAGGTCAGGCGTTCCTGGTTCCGCAGGAAGGGAATGGCCTCGGTCGGTCCGTGGCACAGCGGGTGGGAGGCTTCCTCGGTCCAGGCCGCGTCCAGGATGGCGGGCACGTCGGCCGCCGTCACCGGCCCGTAGGCGATGCGGCCGGCCGGCGTCGCGGCCTCGACCAGCGGTTCGAGCCAGTGCATGCCCCGCGAGCCGTTGCGCACGATGCGGATCGCCATGCCGCGGCGCCCGGCCTCGGCCGCAAAGGCCTCCGCTAGGGCGTCCGCCCCCATCGCCAGCGCCGACGTGTCCAGCGGGATGTAGAGGATCTTTTCCATGTCAGGCCTCCGCCGCGAGCAGTGCATCGAGCTTTTCGGGCGTGACCTGCGCGTGCGGCCGGCCGTTGATCATGACGGCCGGCGACTGGCCGCACAGGCCCAGGCAGAAGACCGGTTCGAGCGACACCTGGCCGGCGGGCGCCCGAGCGGCCAGGTCCTCGGCGTGGCGGTACAACGCCTGCCCGCCACAGGCCTGACAGGACTCGGCGCGGCAGACCTCGACCCGCGTGCGGGCGGGCGGCGTGGTGTGGAAATGCGTGTAGAACTGGATGACGCCGTGGACCTCGGCACGGGACCGCTGGATGCCCGCGGCGATCTGCGCGACGGCCTCGTCCGGGATGTAGCCCAGCGCGTCCTGCACGTCGTGCAGGATGGGCAGCAAGGCGCCCAGCTGGCCGGCATGTCGCGCCAGGATGTCCTGGACCAGGCGGTTGGCGTCCCCGGGGGCCGGGTCGGTGCGAACACTGTCCATCGTCATGTCTCCGGCGCATGGGCGGCAGGCCATGCGCTTTAATATGTTTTAAATTACATATATGTCGATTGCCGTTAAATTAATCTACTATCGAAAATTAATTGATTTCAATAAGATATAAAGAGCATATTAAAAGCATGGGTACCGGTTTTATATGTAATCTATTTCATAATATTTAAAAAACAGGAGGAGACATGGCGGTTTACCGATTCAAGCCCCGGCTCAATTCGGAATGGGTTCTGGAAAAGCAATCAGGGGAAATACTGCCCATGGGCGAGGTGATGCGGCTGTTGTCGGCGGTGGACGAACACGGCCACATCGCCGGCGCCTGTCAGGCGCGCGGCCTGTCCTATCGCCACGCCTGGGGCCTGCTGCGCAAGGCCGAATCGGACTTCCAGGCGCCGCTGATCGAGACCTCCCGCCGGCGCGGATCCCGCCTGACCAGCTTCGCGCAGCACCTGCTATGGGCCAACCGCCGCATCGATGCGCGCCTGGCGCCGACATTCGAGAGCATCGCCTCCGAGCTTCAGGAAGAACTGCAGCGCCTGTATTCCGAGGAAATGTCGGTGCTGCGCCTGCATGCCAGCCATGGCTTCGCGGTGGAAGGCCTGATGCGCCTGGCCAACGGCCAGGACATGCTGCCGCTGGAGCTGCGCTATCGCACGGGGATCGAGGCCCTGGCCTCGCTGGATCGGGGGGAATGCGATCTGGCGGGCTTCCAGGTGCCGGTCGACGAATTCGAAAAGCCGATCCTGAAGCGCTACGAACACTGGCTCAATCCGGAACGCATGCTGCTGCTGCACCTGGCCGAGCGCAACACGGGCCTGTTCGTGCAGCCCGGCAATCCCAAGAACATCCGCTCGGTGCAGGATTTCGTGCGCCCGGACGTGCGCTTCGTCAATCGCCAGATGGGCTCCAGCACGCGCTTCCTGGTGCACCTCATGCTGGAGCGCCACGGCATCGACCCAAGCCAGGTCACGGGCTTTGACAGCGGCGAATTCACGCACCTGGCCATTGCCGCGCACATCGCCAGCGGCATGGCCGACGTCGGCATCGGCGTGGAGACCGCGGCCTGGCGCTGCGGGCTGGATTTCATCCCGCTGGCCAAGGAACGGTATTTCTTCGGCATCAACAAGGACCTGGTGGGGACCCAGTCCCTGCAAAGGCTGCTGGACCTGATGAACGGCGACGATTACCAGGCCTATGTGCGCGACCTGGTCGGCTACGACTGCAGCCTGATGGGCCAGGTGCAGACGCTGGAGCAGGCCTTCGGGCCCGAATACGTCTGAGCGCTCAGGGCTCCCAGTGCGCCCAGCCTTCCTGCAGCCATTCGTCCAGCAGCGCCAGGATCGTTGGCGGCAGGCGGCGCACCTCGTCGGCGGCCAGGCAGCGCTGGTCGGCCAGCGCCTGCAGCGCCGACACCGGCGCCTGGCCCGCGACCTCGCCGTTGATGAAAATCTGGGCGCCGCTGTACATCAGCCGGGTGCAGCGGTCCAGCACCAGCCGGCCAGTCTCGGGCACGGCCGCGCTCAGGGACACCGGCTCGTCGGCCGGGTCGAACAGGGCGCTGTCGGGCAGCGAGGTCAGCCACTGGCCCAGGAACCGGGCGGCCACCGCCTCGTCCAGGCGGATCCGTTGCAGGGTGTCCAGCGTCGCCCGGACCAGGTGGTCGGGCAGGGCCGCCGGCTGCCGGGTCGCCGGGACGTCCGCATCGGTGTACAGGGATGACAGGTCCGGGCCGGCCAGGCAGGGATGGCCGTACAGGCCCGGATCGCCCAGGTGCTGGGCCGAGATCTGGTCGGCGGCGGATTCCAGCAGGCCGCGGGCCAGCGTGGCCTCGCTGGGCACGCGAAAGCCGATGGACAGGGTCATGCAGTCGTTGCCGATCGCCACCCCGTCGTGGCAGACGTGCGGCGGCAGATAGAGCATGTCGCCCGGCTCCAGGACGTCGTCCGCATCCGGCTGGAAATCGGCCAGGATCTTCAGCGGCAGACCGGGGACCAGGCTGCGGTCGGCCTGGCTGCTGGTGCGCCAGCGGCGCCGCCCCTGGCCCTGCAGCAGGAAGACGTCATAGCTGTCGAAATGCGGTCCGACGCCGCCGCCGTCCGAGGCGATGCTGATCATCAGGTCGTCCAGCCGCGCGTCGGAGATGAAACGGAACTGCCGCATCAGCGCCGCGGTTTCGTCGTCGTGCAAGTCCACGCTTTGCACCAGCAGCGTCCAGCGCGGCTGCGACATCGGCGGAAACCGCCGGAACGGGCCGTGCTTCAGCGTCCAGCCGGTGGCGCCGTGCGTGATCAGGCGGGATTCGACTTCCTCGCGGCGGGCGAGCGTCTGCACCTCGCGCACCGTGACCGGCGGCTGGAACCCCGGGATGGCCTGGCGGATCAGCAGGGGTTTTTTCTGCCAGTAGTCGCGCATGAATTCGCGCGGGCTCAGCCCGCCCAGCAATGGGGTGGGCAGGTCGATGTCGGGGGTGGCGTAGGCGCGGGTCATGATGGGCTCAAAGAAAATCGCGTCGCAACTGGTAGATCAGTTCCAGCGCTTCGCGCGGGCTCAGCGTGTCGGGGTCCAGCGCCTTCAGCGCGGTGCGCAGCGGCGAGTCCGGGTCGCCGTCTTCTTCCTCGGCCTGCTGGATGAACAGCGACAGCTGGGAATCGGCGCGGTTGCGGGCCTCGAGTTCGGCCAGCTCCTTGCGGGCGTGGCGGATCACCACCGGCGGGATGCCGGCGCGCTGCGCCACGTGCAGGCCGTAGCTCTGGCTGGCCGGTCCCGGACGCACCTCGTGCAGGAAGACCACGCCCTCGGGCGCGTCGGCGGCGGCCAGGTGGACGTTGACCACGCCGTGCGTCTTTTCCGGCAGGCGGGTGATCTCGAAATAGTGGGTGGCGAACAGGGTCAGCGCCCGGTTGTGCGTCAGCAGCCGGTGGGCGATCGCCCAGGCCAGCGCCAGCCCGTCGTAGGTGGAGGTGCCTCGGCCGATCTCGTCCATCAGCACCAGGCTGTGCGGCGTGGCGGCGGCCAGGATGACGCCGGCCTCCATCATCTCCATCATGAAGGTCGAGCGCCCGCCCGCGAGGTCGTCGGCCGCGCCGATGCGGGTGAAGATCCGGTCGACCGGGCCGATGCGCGCGCGGCTGGCCGGCACGTAGCTGCCCATGCGCGCCAGCAGCGCGATCAGCGCCACCTGCCTCATGTAGGTGGACTTGCCGCCCATGTTGGGGCCGGTGATGAGCAGCATGCGGCGTTCTTCGTGCATGCGGCAGTCGTTGGGGGTGAAGGCCTCGATGCTGTGCTCGACCACCGGATGGCGGCCGGCCTCGATGTCCAGGCAGCTTTCCTCGCAAAGCTCGGGCGCGACCCAGCCGTGGCCGCGGGCGTGGTGGGCCAGCGCCGCCAGGGCGTCGATCCGCGCCAGCGCCGCGGCGCTGCGGGCCAATGCCGCGGCATGGCCGGCGGCGGCCTCGAGCACCTGGTCAAAGAGCAGCTTTTCCCGCGCCAGGCCGCGCTCGCGCGCCGACAGGACCTTGTCCTCCCAGGCCTTGAGCTCGGGCGTGATGTAGCGCTCGGCGTTCTTCAGGGTCTGGCGGCGCCGGTAGTCGTCGGGCACCTTGTCGGCCTGGCCGCGCGTGACCTCGATGAAAAAGCCGTGCACGCGGTTGTATTCCACGCGCAGGTTGGCGATGCCGGTGCGCTCGCGCTCGCGGGCCTCCATGTCCATCAGGAAGGCCCCGTTGTCGCCGGCGAGCCGCCGCAGCGTGTCGAGTTCCTCGTCGTAGCCTTCCGCGATCACGCCGCCGTCGCGGATCACCAGGGCCGGCTCGGCGCAGATCGCGCCCGCCAGCAGTTCCGCCAGCGCCGGATCGACCGGAATGGCGTCCAGGCTCTCGGCCAGCAGGCCGGCGGCCTGGAAATCGGCCCGCGTCCGCTCGGCCAGCGGCCCCAGCATCCCCAGCGCGTCCCGCAGGCTGGCCAGCTCGCGCGGGCGGATCGTGCGCAGCGACAGCCGCGTCGCCATGCGTTCGAGGTCGGGCAGGCCGCGCAGCGCGTCGCGCAGCGCACGCAGGGCCGTGTCGCCCTCGGCGGCGCCCAGCAACTGCGTGATCGCGTCCTGGCGCGCCTGGGCCAGCGGATTGGCGCGCAGCGGCGCCTGCAGCCAGCGGCGCAACTGCCGGCTGCCCATGGGCGTGCGGGCGTGGTCCAGCGTGCTGAACAGCGTCGGGCCTTCCCCGCCGTTGATCGTGTCGGTGATCTCCAGGTTGCGCCGCGTGGCCGGGTCCAGCACCACATAGTCGCCGGCGGCGTCGGCCGACAGTGCCTGGACGTGGCTGAGCGCCTGCGCCTGGGTCGCGCCCACGTAGCGCAGCAGCGCGCCGGCCGCAACCAGGGCCAGCGGCTGGTCGTCCAGTCCGAAGGCGCCCACGTCGTCGATCCCGAAATGCCGCAGCAGCGTATCGCGCGCCCCGTCCGCCTCGAAGTGCCAGTCGGGCACCCGGCTGATGGCGGCGTCCAGCCCGCCGGCTTCCAGTGCCTGGGTATCGGCCTGCTCGGCGCAGACCAGCTCGGCCGGCGCGATGCGGCCCAGTTCCGTGTCCAGCAGTTCGGCCGCGCATTCGGCGGCCTTGAATTCGCCATTGGCCAGGTTCATCCAGGCCAGACCCGCGTGTTCGCGCCCGCGGCTGCGCCCCGCCACCCAGGCCGCGATCATGCGGTCCTCGCGCGCCGGCAGCAGCGCATCGTCGGTCAGGGTGCCGGGCGTGACCACCCGCACGATCTTGCGTTCCACCGGCCCCTTGCTGGCCGCCGGATCCCCCACCTGTTCGCAGATGGCGATGGACTCGCCCAGCGCCACCAGGCGCGCCAGGTAGCCTTCCATGGCATGGTGCGGCACCCCCGCCATCGGGATCGGCGCGCCGTTGGACGCGCCGCGCTTGGTCAGCGTCAGGTTCAGCAGCCGCGCGCCGCGCTCGGCGTCGTCGTAGAACATCTCGTAGAAATCGCCCATGCGGTAGAACAGCAGATGCGAGCCCGCCTGGGCTTTCAGCTGCAGGTATTGCTGCATCATGGGGGTGTGGCCGGACAGGTCGGTCTCTTCAAGGGTGCGTGTCCGGGGCGGAGTGCCGCGTGGTTGCTGGCTTTCCGTCGAATCTGGAACCGTGGTGGCTGGCATGCTGTCTGCTGTTTACGCGTATCGAATTCATCAACATGTGCGCTTTGGCGTAGGTTTTCGCCTGACTGATCCCAGGCTGCGCCGGCGCCGTGCCTCGGCGCTGGCCCGCAATGTCGATGCCAGCGGCTATTGTCGCCTGGGAGGCGTGGCCCACGCAACGTGAAGCCGGCAGGCTTTGCGCCTGGCCGGCGCCCGGTTATCGCCGGTACGTTGCCAGATAGGCGGTGAGCAGCCGGACCAGTTGGGCTTCAAGCTGTGCTTCGAAGCCGTCCGGGGCATGCCCTTCCAGGCACGCCCGCACCGGTCCCATCAGGGAGTCGAGCGTGATGGTGGCAATCATTGCCGGGTCATCGAAATGGGCGTCCCGGGCTGTCGACAGCATGTCCGCGATGGCCGTCACGATGCGCGCATGCGCGCGAGCGGCCAGTTGCGCGCCGCCCCGTTCCCCCGCGACCGCATAGAGCGCCCTGGATTCCTCGGGGTCGCGCAGTTTCACCGCAAGAAAAGTGGCAACCAGGGCCGAGGTCATTTCGGAAACGCTCTTGCAGCGGCTGGCATGACAGGCGTGCTCGACGGCTGCCGCCACGTCGTCGAGGTGTTTTTCCAGAATGTCGGCCAGGAGCGCGTCGCGATTTGGATAGTACTGATAGAGGCTGCCGACCGACATGCCCGCGCGCTCGGCGACGCGCGTGGTCGTGCAGCCGCTCAGGCCTTCCCGCATCAAAACCTGAATGGTTGCGGTATGCAGCGCGCTGACGGTGGCCATTGAACGCGCCTGGACCGGGGATTTACGGGGCTTCAGGGAGGCTGCCGGCTTGCTCATGGAATGCGAATTCAAAAGGTGAAGGATGCTTCATATACTACGACTCAGGCGACCAGATCAAGAAGGACGACCATGAACAGCATCGACAAGACAGGCACGTATTCCCTCGGCACCCGGCTGGTGAAGCGGTTCGGCTATGGCGCCATGCAGCTCGCGGGGCCGGGGGTGTTCGGCCCTCCGAAGGACCGCGACTCGGCGATAGCCGTCCTGCGCGAGGCGGTTGCGCTGGGGATCAACCATATCGATACCAGCGATTTCTATGGCCCGCACGTCACGAATCAGCTCATTCGCGAGGCGCTGGGCCCTTATCCCGACGATCTCACGATCGTGACCAAGATCGGAGCCCTGCGCGGAGAAGACGCCTCGTGGCTGCCGGCCTGTTCGGCGCAAGCCCTGACGCAGGCGGTGCACGACAATCTGCGCAATCTGGGCCTGGACGTGCTGGATGTCGTCAATCTGCGGATCATGTTCAAGGTCGACGGACCGTCCGAGGGTTCGATCGAGGAGCCCCTGACGGTGTTGGCCGGACTGCGGGAACAGGGGCTGGTCCGGCATATCGGCCTCAGCAATGCCACCGCCACGCAGGTGGCGCAAGCGCGGGCGATCACGCCGATCGTTTGCGTGCAGAACATGTACAACATCGCGCACCGGCAGGACGATGCGCTGATAGACGATCTTGCCCGCGAAGGCGTCGCCTATGTGCCATTCTTTCCCCTCGGCGGCTTTTCGCCAGTGCAGTCGTCCGCGTTGTCGGCAATCGCCGGCCGCCTTGATGCCACACCCATGCAGGTGGCGCTCGCATGGCTGCTTCGCCGGTCGCCGAATATTCTGCTGATCCCCGGGACTTCCTCCGTCCTGCATTTGCGGGAGAACCTCGCCGCGGCCGATCTCGACCTGCCGGATGACGCGCTCGCCCAACTCGACGGGATCGGCGCGTGAACGCCGGTGCGGCTGCGCCGGATCGCAGCTGCCCCTCCGATGCCGGGGTCGGGTCAGGTGGGAATACGAGCCTCGAAACCTTGCATCGCCACATGGGCCACGTTTTCCAGCTCAGCGCGGCTGGCGCCGTCACGGGCCAGTATCGACATGCCGTTCTGCACGGTCTGGATGAAGCGGGCCAAGCCATGGACGTCGACCGAGGCCGGTATTTCACCCTCGGCCACGGCACGGCCTAGACGATTCTTCACGAGATCAAGAGTCGCGCTACGCGCCGATTTCACCAGTTCACCAAGCTCCGGGTGACCTTCACTGCCGACCGAGGAGAGGGTCACCATGCACCCGCGCGGAATGTCGGCGAGATCTCCGGTCAGCGCTGCGGCGGAATCCAGCAGCAGGGATTGCACAGCTTCATGCGCTGTCCTGGCGGCAAAGAATCTGTCCCAAACCAGAGCCTCGTAATGGGTCCGGTAGTAGTTCAGTGCCTCGGCATAGAGCGCTTCCTTTGAGCCGAACGCAGCGTACAAGCTGGGCGAGCCGATCCCCATCGCATTTTTAAGGTCTGCGATGGAGGTGGCTTCGTAGCCCTTCGTCCAGAACAGCTGGGTCGCTTGCGCCAAGGCAGCTTCCCGGTTGAACGCCCGGGGCCGGCCGCGTTCACGCCCGCCGCCTGTTTCCGCCTTTCCTGGTGTTTTCCTAGGATTTTGCATCGATCGATACAGAAATTGATTGACTTCATTCCAGCGTAACTTTACCATTTATCTATCGATCGATACAGAAATTCTTGGGTAAGCAATCAGCTCACGCCGTTCGCTTATTAATTTTGTATCGACCGTTCGATACAAATTTAACGTGGCAGGTCCCCTTGCAAGCTCGGGGCAAGGGCTTTCTCCCATACCCGCCACCCTCCTGAAGGAAATGAAATGTCCAGCAAAACAAATCGCCAGATCGTCATTGCGGCACGACCGCACGGTCATGCCAGGATGAGCGACTTCGAGTTCGTCGAACGGCCGCTGCCTGTCCCGGGGGAAGGTGAAGTCCTGACCCGCAATGTGTTGATCTCGATTGATCCTTACCAGCGCAATCTGATGGGTAACGCATCCTCGGAAACGCCGCCGATCGATCTCGGCCAGCCCATGTCCGGCCCGACCGTCGCCATCGTCGAGCAGAGCAGGAACCCCGGTTTTGCCGTCGGCGATCATGTCGTCGCCTGGTCTGGCTGGCAACAGTACGGACTGTCCGATGGCTCTGATCTCAGGAAAATCGACGCCCGGGCCGCACCGCTTTCGACCGCGCTCGGTGTGCTCGGACACACCGGCCTGACGGCGTGGCTGGGCATTACCAAGTTCATGAATCCGGCGCCCGGCGGCACGTTCGTCGTGACGGCCGCCGCCGGCTCGGTCGGCTCGCTGGCGGCCCAACTCGCCAAGCTGCGCGGGCATCGAGTCGTCGGCATCGCGGGCGGGAAGGAGAAGGTGCGCTATCTGACCGAGGAACTGGACCTCGACGGCGCAGTGGACTACAAGGCACCGGATTTCGCCCGACGGCTGGACGCAGCCTTGCCTGACGGGCTGGACGCGCTGCTCGACAACGTGGGGGGCACCATGTTCGAGGCGCTGATGCCGTATTTCAATCATCATGCGCAGATTGCCATCGCAGGATTGATTTCCCAGTATGCCAACCCGGGAGCGGCACCCGGTCCGGACCATCTGCCCGCGCTTCTGACGTCGTTCCTGTATCGATTCATCCAGGTCCAGGGCTTCGCTATGCCGGATCACGTCGCCAGTTATCCTGAATTCCTTGCTGAAGTGGCTCCACTGGTCACGCAGAGGAAAATCAAATACAACGAAGAGTTCGTAGATGGGCTTGACAGCATTCCCGCCGCGTTCTTGCGACTGTACGACGGAGGTAATCCGAACCGCGGCAAGTTGATCGCGCGGGTGGGATGATGGCGTCAGGCGTTTCGCAGTCGCTGCGTACGCTTGCCGTCCTGCCGTGCCATGCGCCGCGCACCGCATCGCGGTGCATTGTTGGCCGTTATATCTAAACCCTTGATCGCCAAACCAAACCCGGGATAACCCTCGACTTCTCCATGCCCTTATCCACAGCGGACGTGGATAAATTCGTCCCGCGCCTGCAGATCCCGGCTTGGTCAGTTTTTCATCTTCGGGTCCAATGCATTGATCTGGAAAGACAATTCCGGGTGCTCCAGCACTTGTCCATGACCTTGTCCACATTCTGCGTGGACAAATCGGGCACGGTAGAATCCCCCCGTCTGAATCAGAAAAGGACGTTCCGCCATGGAGCAATTTCAAGCATTCTGGGCGTCCATGCCCGACCTGCAGGATGCCGCCGTGCACCTGCTGGTGACGCTGCTCATCCTGGTCCTCGGCTGGATGGCCTCCAACCTGCTGGGGCGGTGGGTGCGGCGGCTGGCGGACCATTCCGCCCGCATCGATCCCACCGTCATTCCCATCGTGCGCAGCGTCACGGTCTGGACGGTGCGCACCGTGGTGCTGCTGGCCGTGCTGGCGCGCCTGGGGGTGCAGACCGCAAGCCTGGTGGCGATGCTGGGCGCCTCGGCCCTGGCCATCGGGCTCGCGCTGCAGGGCACGCTGCAGAACTTCGCGGCGGGCATCATGCTGCTGCTGTTGCGGCCGGTGCGGGCGGGCGAGTTCGTGTCGGTCGAGGGCAAGGGCATGGGCACGGTCGACGAGATCGGCCTGTTCATGACGCGGCTGGTGCAGGCCGACGGCATCCATCTGCTGCTGCCCAATTCCCTGGTGTGGGGCAATCCCATTGTCAACTACAGCCGCAACGACGTCCGGCGCCTGGACATGATGGTGGGCGTGCGCCACGACGATGACCTGGAGGCGGCGATGGCCGCGCTGCAGGGGCTGGTGGACCGGCATGCCGACGTCCTGGCGGAGCCCGCGTCGCAAGTCATGGTGATGGAATACCGGGACAGCGCCGTCATGCTGAACATCCGCTTGTGGACGCTGTCGGACAAATACTGGGACGTGCGCTTCGACCTGCAGCGCCAGGCGCCGCGGGTGCTGCGCGAAGCCGGCCTGCGCAGCCCGATCCCGCTGCGCGAGGTGCGCACGGTCGAGGCCGCGTAAGGCGCTTATTCCACCATCCGGTTCAGGCGTTCGGCGTCCAGCGGCCGCTGGCCGTTCTCGATGCGCTGGCCCAGGTCTTCCATCGCCTGGCACAGGCGGTGGATGCGGGCGTCCTGCTGGGCGGTGTGATCGATCAGTTCGTGCAGGACTTTGACCAGGGGATCGTCGTCGGACCGGCCGACCCCGTAGGGGGCGAAGTCCTCGGCCGGGTTCCCGGCGTCCGCGCCGTTGTCGTCCGCGCGGCCGCGCTGCAGCAGTTCCTGCAGTGGCCGGGCCGCCCATTCCGACTGGCAGGGCAGGTCGCGGCCGGCCGGCGCGGCCGGCGCCCCGCCGTCCGCCGCCGCGCCGGCGACGCCCGCTGGCGCGCCCGCGACGCGGCCGCCCCCGGGCGCCGCCGTGTGCGCGTCCGCCGCGGATGCGGATGCGATCTCGGCGGCATGGTCCTGGGGCAGGATGATGCGGGCGGGGTTGCCCACGGCGGTCGCCCCCGCGGGAACGGGCTTGATGACGACGGCGTTCGATCCCACGCGGGCGTGGGCGCCCACGGTGAAGCCGCCCAGGATCTGGGCGCCGGCGCCGACGACCACGCCTTCCTCGAGGGTCGGGTGCCGTTTCTCGCCCTTGTACAGGCGGGTGCCTCCCAGCGTGACGCCCTGGTAGATCGTGCAGTCGTCGCCGATCTCGGCGGTCTCGCCGATCACCACGCCGAAGCCGTGGTCGATGAAGACGCGCCGGCCGATCACCGCGCCGGGGTGGATCTCGATGCCGGTCAGCATCCGGCCCAGGTGCGACAGGAAGCGTCCGGCCCAGTACCAGCGGCGGCGCCACAGGCCGTGCGCGGCCCGGTGGATCAGGATGGCGTGCAGGCCCGGATAACAGGTCAGGATCTCGATGCGGCTGCGGGCCGCGGGATCGCGTTCGTGGATGCAGGCGATTTCTTCGCGGAGCTGTTCAAACATGGCGGTTCAGAGAGGGTCCTGGGGGTGGGCGATTCGGGCGGTGCGGATCATGGCGGTGCACAGGCCGCGCATCATGTCCACTTCGTCGGTGCTCAGGCGGCTGCGCGTCCACAGCTGGCGCATGCGCGGCACCAGTTTTTTGGGATGGCCGGGATCCAGGAAGCCGACCGCCACGAGCGCCTGCTCGAAATGGTCCAGCATGGCCTGGACGCGCGTGCTGTCGGCGGGATCGCTGCCGGGATCATGGCGTCCGTGCGTGTCGGGCAGGCGGGCCTCGCCCGTCAGCGGCAGCAGCGCGTAGCGCATTTCCCAGGCGGCCAGCTGCAGCGCCTGGGATACGTTCAGCGAGCTGTAGGCGGGATTGGCGGGGATGTGGCAGATGCGCTGGCACAGCAGGATGTCGTCGTTGGACAGGCCCGAGCGCTCGGTGCCCAGCACGATGGCGACGCGGGCCTGCGGGCGCGAGAGCTCGCCCGCCGACTGGACGGCGGCCTCGCGGATGTCGCAGGCCGGCGCGCCCAGGGCGCGCGCCCGGGCCGTCAGGGCGAAGGCCAGCGTGGTCGGGCCCAGCGCCTGGGCGAGGGTGTCGTGGATGCGGGCCTGTTCCAGGATGTCGGTGGCGCCGCTGGCCAGGGCGTGGGCATCCGGATGGCGCAGCACGTCCGGGTCGCCGGGGGCGACCAGGTGCAGGTCGTGAAAGCCCATGGTCTTGATCGCCCGCGCCGCCGATCCGACGTTGCCGGGATGGCTGGGGCTGACCATGACGAACCGCACGCGCGCAAAAGGATCCTGCCCGCCGCAGGGCGAATCGGAGGAAACTGGAAGAGTCATTTAAAATAGAAGCCTGTTACCCGTGATCTTTGGAAACCTATGCACCCGATGCTCAACACCGCCATCAAGGCGGCACGCCGCGCAGGCGCCATCATCAACCGCGCCAGCCTCGACCTTGAGCGCCTGAACGTCGCCCGTAAAGGCCCCAAGGACTACGTGACCGAGGTCGATCGCGCCGCCGAGGAATCCATCATCGACATTTTACGCACAGCCTATCCGGAACACGGATTCCTGGGCGAGGAATCCGGCATGCACGCCGCCCAGGGTGACGCGGCCCAGCCCGAATTCCAGTGGGTGATCGATCCGCTGGACGGCACCACGAATTTCATCCACGGGTTCCAGCACTACGCGGTGTCCATCGCCCTGATGCACCGGGGCCAGGCCGCCCACGTCGTGATCTACGATCCCTCGCGCAACGAGATGTTCACCGCCAGCCGCGGCAGCGGCGCCTTCCTGAACGACCGCCGCGTGCGGGTGTCCTCCTGCGTGCGCTATCACGACGCGCTGCTGGCCTCCCACATCCCGCAGTCCACGGCCCTGCCGGCCACTTCGCCCTTCGTGCCGATGCTGGCCGACTGCGCCGCCGCGCGCCGCACCGGCTCCACCGTGCTGGACCTGGCCTGGGTGGCCTGCGGCCGGCTGGACGGCTTCTGCGGGGTGGGGCTCAAGCCCTGGGACATGGCGGCCGGCGGCCTGCTGGTCCTCGAGGCGGGCGGCCTGATCGCTGACTTCCAGGGCGAGCAGGGCTGGCTCGAGACCGGCAACGTGCTGGCCGCCGCGCCCAAGATATTCGCCCAGATGATGACGCACTTGCAGGCCTGACGGGGAATACGCGATGGAATGGCTGTTCGATCCGGCTGCATGGGTGGGTCTGTTCACCCTGATCGTCCTGGAAATCGTCCTGGGGATCGACAACCTGGTCTTCATCGCCATCCTGGTCGACAAGCTCCCGCCCAAGGAACGCGACCGCGCGCGCGTGCTGGGGCTGAGCCTCGCGCTGCTCATGCGGCTCTTGCTGCTGACCCTGATGTCCCGCCTGGTCACGCTGATCGAGCCGCTGTTCCACGTGGCGGGCATGGGCTTCTCGGGGCGCGACCTGATCCTGATCGTCGGCGGCTTCTTCCTGCTGTTCAAAGGCACCTTCGAGCTGCATGACCGCATCGAGGGCCGCACCCAGCATGCCTCGGGCTCGCGGCTGCATGCCGGCTTCTGGGTGATCGTCACCCAGATCGTGATCCTGGACGCGGTGTTCTCCATCGACTCGGTGATCACGGCCGTGGGGATGGTGGACCACCTGTTCATCATGATGGCCGCCGTGGTGATCGCCATGGGGATCATGCTGGTGGCGTCCAAGCCGCTGACCGCCTTCGTCAACGCGCACCAGACCGTCGTCATCCTGTGCCTGGGTTTCCTGCTGACCATCGGCTTCTCGCTGGTGGCCGACGGCTTCAAGTTCCCGGTGCCCAAGGGCTACCTGTATGCGGCCATCATCTTCTCGGTGCTGATCGAGGCGCTGAACCAATGGGCAAAGCGCAACGTGCGCCGCGCCGAGATGCGGCGGCCCTTGCGCGAACGCACGGCCGAGGCCGTGCTGATGATGCTGGGGCGCAGGCCCATGGCCGGCCCCGAGCCCGAGTCCCACGAGACGCATTCTTCGCCGGTGCAGGCCTTCGGCGACGAAGAGCGCAATATGGTCAGCGGCGTGCTGACGCTCAGCGACCGCAACGTGCATTCGGTCATGACGCCGCGCACGGACGTCTCCTGGATCAACCTCGAATCGCCGTCCGAGGAACTGCGCGAGCAGATCATCCGCGAGCCCCACAGCTTCTTCCCCGTGTGCCGCGGCAGCCTGGACGAGGTCGTCGGCGTCGGCCGGGCCAAGGAACTGCTGCTCGACCTGCTGGAACACGGCGGCATCCGGGAAACCCGGCTGCGCGAGCCCATCATCGTGCACGAGACCATCCAGATCCTGTCGCTGATGGAGACGCTCAAGCGCTCCCACGGCCTGCTGGTGCTGGTGGCCGACGAGTTCGGCTCCATCGTGGGGGTCGTCACGCCCATCGACATCTTCGAGGCCATCGCCGGCGAATTCCCCGACGAGGACGAGGCGCCCGACATCATCGACCAGGGCCAGGGCCGCTGGCGCGTGGATGGCGCGGCCGACCTGCACCACCTCGAACAGATTCTGCACACCGATGGCCTGGTGGACGAGGACGAGGAATACTCCACCATTGCGGGCTACCTGCTCAGCCGTTTCGGCCGCCTGCCGGACGTCGGCGACCAGTGCGAACTGATGCATGATTATGGCGGCTACCGTTTCACCGTGGCCGCCCTGGAAGGCCGCCGGATCTCCGCCGTGCAGATCGAGCGCCTGACGCCGGCGGACGACGCCAGCCCCGAGGTCGAGGTACTGGGCTGAGATCCCGCCCGGTCAGGGCGCCGGCGGCCAGTCGTGCAGGCGGATGCCTTGCGCGTCCACGCTGATCCAGCCGCCGCGCCCGGGCTGCGCATGATCAAATTCCCAATCCGGCAGCACCCAGCGGCGGGCGGCCTGCCCGTCCAGGTCCAGTTCGTGCACCGCGGGGCGGTGCGTATGGCCGTGGATCAGGGCCGCGCAACCGGCCGACCGCAGGGCGCGGCGGATCGCGTCCGGGTTCACGTCCATGATGCGCATCGATTTGCCCTGGCGGGACTGCCGGCTGCGCGCCCGCGCCCAGTCGGCGATGGCGCGGCGCCAGCGCAGGGGCAGGGCGAGGAAGGCCGACTGGATCCAGGGTGTGTGGACGAGGCGCCGGAATCTCTGGTAGCCGACGTCGTCCGTGCAGTATTCGTCGCCGTGGGCCAGCAGGACGGGGCCGGCGGCCGTGTCCAGCCGCGCGGGCGCGTCGATCAGCTGCGCGCCCAGGGCCCGGGCCAGCGCGGGCCCCATCAGGAAGTCGCGGTTGCCCCGCACCAGGCGCAGCGGAATGGCTTGCGCCGTCAGCCGCAGTTCGTGCAGGGCCTGGTCCAGCCACGTGGGCGGGTCGCGCAGCGCATGATCGTCGCCGATCCAGGCGTCGAAGATGTCGCCGCACAGGATCAGGGCCCGCGCCCGTCCGCGGGCCAGCGCCAGGAAATCGTAGAAGGCGCTGGCGGTCCGCGGAACGGCGGGGCCCAGGTGGATGTCCGAGGCGATCCAGAGATCGCCCGGCGTGGCGGGCTTATTCAACCAGCGTGGCGCTTTCGATGATCACGTCCTCGACCGGGACGTCCTGGTGGAAGCCCTTGTTGCCGGTCTTGACCTTCTTGATCTCGTCCACGACTTCCGTGCCCTCGATGACGCGGCCGAACACGGCGTAGCCCCAGCCATTGGACGTGGGCGCGGTGAAGTTCAGGAAATCGTTGTCGGCGACGTTGATGAAGAACTGCGCCGTGGCCGAATGCGGGTCGGCCGTGCGGGCCATGGCCAGCGTGTAGCGGTCGTTCTTCAGGCCGTTGTTGGCCTCGTTCTCGATCGGGGCGTGGGTCTGCTTTTGCTTCATGCCGGGCTCGAAGCCGCCGCCCTGGATCATGAAGTTGTTGATCACGCGATGGAAGATCGTGCCGTTGTAGAAGCCCTCCTGGACGTAGGACAGGAAGTTTTCGACCGTCTTGGGAGCCTTTTCGGCATCCAGTTCGATCAGCATGTCGCCCTTGTTGGTGTGCAGTTTGACGTGCGGATGTGTGCTCATGGATTTGCCTTGCGTGGAGTTGTCCGGGCCGGAAGCGGCGCCTGCCAGGCCCGGGGCCATGGCCAGGGCAAGGCCCAGGGTGAAGACGCGCATCCCGGACAGGATGCGGAGAAACGGAAACGGATGCGGCATGGCGGCGTGAAGGGAAGGGTCAGCGGGCGGCCGGCGCCGGTGTGGCGGCGGGCGGGGAAACCGTGCCGGTCCCGGATCCCGGGACGGGCGGGGAAGCGGGGCCGGACGCGTCCGGCCGGGGCGCGGGCTGGGCCTGCAGCGCCTTGGCGCGCGCGAAGGCCTGCTGCGCCAGCGCCATCTGTACGTGGCCCAGGTTTTCCAGCGCCGGGGCGAACGCCGGATCGGAGGCCAGCGCCATGTTCAGCGCATCGCGCGCCAGGCCCAGCTGGCCCTGGCGGGCGTACTCGACGGCCAGCGCGTTCCAGGGTTCGGGCAGTTCGGGGTAGTTCTCGGTCATGGACCGCCACAGCGCCATGGCCTCGTCGTGCCGGCCCAGCGCCGCCATCGCGCGGGCCTTCTGGTATTGCAGCTGCACGTCCACGCCGATCGTCCCGGCCTGCTCGCGGGCGGACTCGCGTTCCTGGATGACCTTGAGGGCGTCGCCGGCGTGGCCGTCGTCGATCATGCCGGCGATCCGGTCGGTCACCTGCGAGGCGGACAGCGGGATGCCGGTATTGACCGACGGCGTGATCTTGTCCAGCAGCCGGGCAAAGGCCTGCCAGCCGCCCTCGGGCGGCAGGGCGTCCGTGAACTCGCCGGTGACGGGGTCGAAGGTCAGGCCTTGGATCGTGGTGGTGGACGCGTTAGTATCACGGGATGCGCCGTGCGCCGGTGCCACGATCAGGCCGGCACACAGGGTCAGGGCAGTCAGAAAAACACGGGTCACGACACGCAGCGCCTAAGGAGGGGTTTCGGATATGAGGCCGGGGGACGGTATACTTGGCAGTTCATTTTACATCCCATCGCGCCGCCGGACGGCCTGGCGCGTCGGGACTGTTTGACCTTATCCATCCGACATGCTGCACATTTATAACACCCTTTCGCGCCAGAAGACCCCGTTGAAGACAGCGGAACCGGGGGTGGTGCGGATGTACGTGTGCGGCATGACGGTGTACGACTTCTGCCACCTCGGCCATGCGCGGATGCTGGTCAGCTTCGACGTGGTGCAGCGCTGGCTGCGGGCCTCGGGCTACCGGGTGCGCTACGTGCGCAACATCACCGACATCGACGACAAGATCATCCGCCGCGCGGTCGAGCGCGGGGTGCCGATCCGCGCCCTGACCGAATTCTTCATCGCCGCCATGCGCGCCGACGAGCGCGCCCTGGCCGTGCAGGCGCCCGACGACGAACCCAGGGCCACCGAACACGTCGCGGGCATGCTCGACATCATCCGCGTGCTCGAATCCCGGGGCCTGGCCTACCAGGGCGCCGACGGCGACGTCAACTTCTCGGTGCGCAAATTTCCCGGCTACGGCAAGCTGTCCGGCAAATCCCTGGACGACCTGCGCGCGGGCGAGCGCGTGGCCGTGTCCGCGGGCAAGCAGGACCCGCTGGACTTCGTCCTGTGGAAATCCGCCAAGCCCGACGAGCCGGCCGACACGCGCTGGGATTCCGCCTACGGGCCGGGGCGCCCCGGCTGGCACATCGAATGCTCCGCCATGAGCCGCAGCCTGCTGGGCATGCCGCTGGACATCCACGGCGGCGGGCCGGACCTGAAATTCCCCCACCACGAAAACGAGATCGCCCAGAGCGAGGGCGCCTTCGGCGGCACCCTGGCGACCACGTGGATGCACTGCGGGCCGATGATGGTCGACGCCGAAAAGATGTCCAAGTCCCTGGGCAACTTCCGCCGGATCCGCGATACCGTCTGCGACCAGGCGGGCGACGATGCGGCCGATTACACGGCCAACCCGCGCGAGGCGGAGATGCTGCGCTTCTTCCTGGTGCGCAGCCACTACCGCAGCGTCCAGAACTACACGCCGGACAATCTGCAGGACGCGCAGCACGCGCTGGACCGCCTCTACCAGGCGATGGCCAACGTGCCGCCGGATCCCGTGGACGTCGACTGGCAGTCGCCGCCGGCGGCCGCGTTCCGCGAGGCCATGGACGACGATTTCAACACGGCCGGCGCCATCGCCGTGCTGTTCGACCTGGCCGGCCAGGCCAATCGCGACGCCGACGCCGCGGCCAGCGGGCTGCTGCGCGCGCTGGGCGGCGTCCTGGGCCTGCTGCAGACCGATCCGCGCCAGTACCTGCAGTCGCCCACCCGCTTCCTGCCGGGCGGCGCGCCGGCCGCGCAGCTGTCGGCCGAGGCGATCGACGCCCGGATCGCCGAGCGCGGCCAGGCCAAGGCCGCCCGCGACTTCGCCCGGGCCGACGCCATCCGCGCCGAATTGCGCGCCCAGGGCGTGGAGCTCGCCGACGTGGCCGGCGGCGCCACCGAATGGCGGCGGGTGTGACCATGGACATGCACTATCCCGATGCCTGCGCGCAGCGCCCTGCCTATTGGAATCAGGCCTGCGACGAGCTCATGCAGCGCGACCGCATCCTGCGCAAGCTCATCCCCGTCTACGGCCAGGAATGCATCCAGGCGCCCCACGGCCCCTACCAGACCCTCGTGCGCATCATCGTCGGCCAGCAGATCTCCCTGACGCTGGGCCGCAAGCTGTGGCGGCAGCTGGTGCAGGCCTGCGGTCCCGACCTGCATCCCGACTGCATCATCGCGCAGTCCGAGGCCGACCTGCGGGCCATGGGCCTGTCGCTGCGCAAGGCGCAGTACGTGCGCGACGCGGCGCTGTATTTCACGCAGGCGGGCCGGATGGACGCCGCCTGGTGGCGGGCGCAGGACGATTCCGCCATCGTGTCCGGATTGTGCGAGATCCGTGGCGTGGGCCGCTGGTCGGCCGAGATGTTCCTGATCTTCTTCCTCGGGCGCCCCGATGTCCTGCCGCTGGACGACACCGCGCTGCTCAAGGCCATTTCCCATCATTATTTCAGCGGCGAACCCGTGTCGCGCTTCGAGGCCCGCGAGGTCGCGCAGGCCTGGGCGCCGTGGCGCACGGTCGCCAGCTGGTACCTGTGGCGCAGCATGGATGCCGCTGCCGTCGAATATTGATTTTTCCAGTCCGGAAATCCTGCTCTCATGCGAAATACATTTCTTGAATTCGAACAGCCCCTGGCCGAACTCGATCAGAAGATCGAGGAGCTGCGCTACGTGCAGACCGATTCCGCCGTGGACATCTCCGAGGAAGTCGGGCGTCTGCAGCAGAAGAGCCAGTCGCTGGCCAAAAGCATCTACGCCAAGCTCACCCCCTGGCAGACCGCCCTGGTGGCGCGCCACCCCCAGCGGCCCTACACCATGGACTACGTCCGGGCGCTGTTCACCGATTTCCACGAGCTGCACGGCGACCGCATGTACGCCGACGACCAGTCCATCGTGGGCGGGCTGGCGCGCTTCAACGGCACCCCCTGCATGGTGATCGGCCACCAGAAAGGCCGCGACACCAAGGAACGCGCCATGCGCAATTTCGGCATGCCGCTGCCCGAGGGCTACCGCAAGGCCCTGCGCCTGATGCGCCTGGCCGAGAAATTCCGCCTGCCGATCTTCACCTTCGTCGACACCCCGGGCGCCTATCCCGGCGTGGGCGCCGAGGAACGCGGCCAGTCCGAGGCCATCGGCCACAATCTGTACGCCATGGCCGGCCTCAAGGTGCCCATCATCGTCACCATCATCGGCGAGGGTGGCTCGGGCGGCGCCCTGGCCATCGCCGTGGGCGACACGGTCATGATGCTGCAGTACGCCACCTATTCGGTGATCTCCCCCGAGGGTTGCGCCTCCATCCTGTGGCGCAGCGCCGACAAGGCGGCCACCGCCGCCGAGGCCCTGGCCATCACGGCCCCGCGCCTGAAGGACCTGGGCCTGGTGGATCGCGTGGTCAACGAGCCCGTGGGCGGCGCCCACCGCGACCCCGACACCATGGCGCGCCAGCTCCACCGGGCGCTGGCCGACGCCCTGCGCGAACTCTCCAGCCTGGAAACCGAAGACCTCCTGCGCCGCCGCATGGAACGCATCTCCGCGTATGGCCGCTTCCAGGAAGCCCGCTGACTGGCAGGCCGCCTGCGATCCCGCGCTGCTCTCGGCGGTGCGGGCCGCCCTCTCCGACATGCCGGCCGGCGCCCCCATCGGGGTCGCACTGAGCGCCGGCGCCGATTCCGCCATGCTGGCCCTGCATGCCGCCGTGGCGGCGGCCGGATCCGGCCGCGCCCTTCATTGCTTTCACATCCACCACGGCCTGCAGTCCGCCGCGGACGACTGGCTGAACCAAGCGCACCGCCTGGCGGGCCTGCTGGATGCCGGCTGCCATAGCCGGCGGGTGTCCGTCCCGGCCGACGGCACCGGGATGGAGGCCGCCGCGCGCGCCGCCCGCTACGCCGCCTTGGCCGACCTCGCCGCGCACGCGGGGGTCGGCCACGTGCTGCTGGCCCATCACCTGGACGACCAGGCGGAAACCGTGCTGCTGCGGATCCTGCGCGGCGCGGGCCCCCTGGGCCTGGCCGCCATGGCGCCGCTGGCCTGGCGCGACGGGATCGCCTGGCACCGGCCCTGGCTGGACCAGCCCCGCACCCGCATCCTGGCGGCCGCGGACCATTTCGCGGCGCTCAGCGGTTGGCATCCGGTCCAGGATCCCAGCAACCGCGACCCGCGCTACCGGCGCGCCGCCGTGCGCGCGGACCTGTCGCCCGTGCTGGATGCGCACTGGCCGGCATGGCGCCGGACGCTGGCGCGCCATGCGCGCCAGGCGCGCGACCTGGACCAGTGGGTCCGTGAGGCCGCGCGGGAAGACTGGGCGCGCCTGGATCCGGATGAGGATGGGGCCGGTTTTTCCCTGGCCGCCTGGCGGGACCTGCCCGCCGGCCGCCAGGCGCCGCTGCTGCGCTGCTGGCTGCTGGACCAGGGCCTGCGCGTGCCGACCGAGGCCCGCCTGGCCGACTGGCTGCGCCAGCTGCGCCAGGTCCATGCGCTGGGGCATGACCGGCGGGTGCGCCTGCGCCACGAAGGCCGCTGGATCACGGTGCAGAAAGGGCGCGTGCGCCTGGTGGCCGGGTGATTTCGGAAACATCCGTAAAACCCAGTTAGAATAATCAGTTCGTTTCCGGTTTTGTTCGTCTGGCCGGCCTGCAGCGTTTCACGTCCTTGTCATCATGCTCATTGTCCAGAAATACGGCGGAACCTCCATGGGATCCGTCGAACGCATTCAGAACGTCGCCCGGCGCGTGGCCAAATGGCACGCGGCGGGTCACCAGGTGGTCGTGGTGCCCTCGGCCATGGCCGGCGAGACCAACCGCCTGCTGGGCCTGGCCAAGGAAATCTCGCCCCAGCCCGATCCGCGCGAACTGGACATGCTGGCCGCCACGGGCGAACAGGCCAGCAGCGCGCTGCTGGCCATCGCCCTGATGCGCCAGGGCGTGGCCGCCCGCAGCTACGCGGGCTGGCAGGTGCCGGTGCGCACCGACAGCGCCTACACCAAGGCGCGCATCCAGTCGATCGACGACACGCGCGTGCGCGCCGACCTGGATTCCGGCCGTGTGGTCATCATCACCGGCTTCCAGGGCATCGACGGCGACGGCCACATCACCACCCTGGGCCGCGGCGGCTCGGACACCTCCGCGGTGGCGGTGGCGGCGGCCATGAAGGCCGACGAATGCCTCATTTTCACCGACGTTGACGGCGTCTACACCACCGACCCCCGCGTCGTGCCCGAGGCCCGCCGCATGAACGTGATTTCCTTCGAGGAAATGCTGGAGATGGCCTCCCTGGGGTCCAAGGTCCTGCAGATCCGCTCGGTGGAATTCGCCGGCAAGTACCAGGTGCCCCTGCGCGTGCTGTCCTCCCTGACCGACCCCATGGTCCCGGTCGACGAGGAAATGCACTCGGGCACGCTCATCACTTTCGAGGAAGATCAGAAAATGGAATCCGCCGTTGTCTCCGGCATCGCCTTCAGCCGCGACGAAGCCAAAGTCACCCTGCGCAACGTCCCCGACACCCCGGGCGTCGCCTATTCGATCCTGGGGCCGGTGGCCGCCGCCAACATCGACGTGGACATGATCCTGCAGAACATCTCCCAGCAGGGCATGACCGACTTCTCCTTCACCGTGAACCGCAACGATTTCTCGCGCACCCTGGACCTGCTGAAGAACCAGATCGGCCCGGCGGTCGGCGCCGGCGAGGTGGTGTCGGACGACAAGGTCGCCAAGGTCTCCATCGTCGGCATCGGCATGCGCAGCCACGTCGGCGTGGCCAGCCTGATGTTCCGCACCCTGGCCGAGGAAGGCATCAACATCCAGATGATCAGCACCTCCGAGATCAAGACCTCGGTGCTGATCAACGACAAATACATGGAACTGGCCGTGCGCGCCCTGCACAAGGCCTTCGAGCTCGACCAGGAGCCCGTCGCCGCCGAGGCCTGAGCGCCGCCCGGACGGCGGCGGCCGCCTCGCGGCCGCTTGCCGATTCGTCCGGGGCCTGTGCTAGAATGCCGGTCTTGCTGGAGACGTGGCCGAGTGGTTGAAGGTACTCCCCTGCTAAGGGAGCATGCGGCTTATACCCGCATCGAGGGTTCGAATCCCTCCGTCTCCGCCAGCAAACCCCTGTAAATGATTGATTGCAGGGGTTTTTATTGCCTTGCCGATGGCTGACCCCACATCAAACCCCACATCGATGCAGCGTTCGCGGTTGTTGTGATCTGGCGACATAGCGGACGTCCGTTCTGGGGGGCCAAAGTTGGACGCATCTGGAATTGCATCAAGACTTCCCCGTAGGATAGATGCCCCCAAAACTGGGGATATCCGTTGTACTACGAAATTTCCGTAGTTTGGTTGTCACTGGTGGATTCCGCCAGATGGCACCCTACGTGCGTGGCTTGACCCCCCATAGGTGGGATTATCGGCGGGTATCCGCAAAAGTGCGGATACCTGGACCACCAGATCGAGATCCAGAGCTGGACCCCCACTTTGGGGGGGGGGCGGTGCAGGTGCTTCGCAGGGCGAGAAGTGTTTTCTGATGTGGGGGTGTTGGACGGAAATGATGGAACTAAACGGTGCCCTCTAGTAGAATGATTTGGTCAAGGCTTCACGCCTGCTTGTCGCGATCAACGTATCCCGCAGGCGCTCATATTGACGGCCAGATTTTTGACACTCATTGATCATGACGACTTACCCAACACTCTTCAATGAAAAACGTACTGCGCAAGCAGCGGCGTTTTTTTTGCATTGTGCAGGTGGTCGCTTGCCGTTACTGAAGCTGGTCAAGCTTATGTATTTGGCGGAAAGAGAGTCGCTGCGCCGATACGGCGAGCCCATCTCCGGAGATCGATTGGTTTCCATGCCGCACGGTCCTGTTTTGTCCAGAACCCTCGATATGATGAATGGATGGGGCGGAGAGGCGCAAGGTGGATGGAATGCCTGGATAGAAGATAGATCTGGCCACGACCTTGCGCTGATCGATCCGAGCATGATCCGGTCCCCGGAGGAGGACTTGATTGAGCTTAGTGATGGGGACCTGAAGGTTCTCGACTCGGTGTGGCGTCAATTCGGACACATGAGCAAATACGAGCTTGTGAATTACACGCATTCTGGCGCTTGCCCCGAATGGGAAGACCCGAATGGGTCGAGCAGGCCCATCCCGATGCCACGACTACTTCGAGAAGTCGGCTACGATGGTGATGCGTTACGAAATGTCTTGGCGCATTTAAAAGAGCAAGCCCTACTGAAGGCTGCGCTGGGGTAAGAAAGTGCCCTGGAGCTGCGAGTCAGGATCTTGTTTGATGATTCCGTCTGGTCCGACTGGCGAACACCTGTTCACGATCGCAGTAGGCCCCGCTGTTTTTGATGGCTATGGATCTGCCCCACAAGTTTTGATGGTCAGCTTCACTTCAGTAAAACAAGGCGTTCCTCCAGATGATGCCTGCCTGGTGAGCGCCGGAGAGCACCCCTTCATCACAAGAGAAAGTTTCGTCTATTATCGCGAGCCGAGAATGTATCCTGTAGCAGATGTCCAGGATCGTGTTAATAGACAGGTCTGGCGCCCAGAAGAGCCCTGTAGCCAAGCATTGCTCGCGAAGGTAATGCAAGGGTTTTGGAGGTCAGATCGGCTCCCGCGCGGATTCAAAAGAATGTTGGAAAACGCCGGCTACTGACAGCCACAAGCTCTTTCCCACACATCCAGAGCCACCGTCCCACCACCAGCTGCCTACGGGCGGCCGGCTACGCGTGCTACCGTGCCGCCGGTTTTGCGGTAACCAGCCTGGTAACCGCGGCTTTGGTAATCAGATGCCCCACCTTGATCTCGCTAAGAAGGGGTTTTCGTACGCACCGGAGTGCGTACCTCGGCCTAGCGCTCCAGCTACTTCGACCAGTCGTATCCACGCTTCTTCATCTTCTCGTAGGTTTCGCGGGCGTGTAATGACCTAGCGGGACCTGCTCAGCTCAGGCGGCTAATGCAAATGCTTCAGCCGGGGTTTTCATCTTCAGCGCCTGGTGTGGGCGTCGATTGTTGTAAAAGCTGATCCAGTCGCCAATGA
>Ga0222426_100118_pt1 | contig 121472 bp, 113 predicted proteins | sample 2B50Ametagenome_FD_180087 | JGI IMG/M metagenome (GOLD analysis project Ga0222426, IMG submission 180087) | Enriched microbial communities from leaf-cutter ant dump, University of Wisconsin, Madison, United States - 2B50A (version 2) | ecosystem: Environmental > Terrestrial > Nest > Insects...
CAGTGTCGCCACGTCAATCACTCCAGTGCTCCTGCCGCAAATAGCGGCAGGCTAGGGTTCATACGTGGGTCAGGTTTGAACGGAAATCAGTGTGAGAGGTGGGTCAGGTTTCGGAGGAAATCAACAGGTAGACGATACCCAGGCAAAGCACCGAACAAGGAATGCGATGTAAACAACGAAAAAGGCCCGCAGCCATTGGGCTGCGGGCCTGATGTTGACAACCGTACTACAGGTACTTTTTAGAACGGAATGTCGTCGTCCATGTCGTCGAACCCCGTCGCCGCCTTCGGCGCGGGGGCCGGGGCGCGCTGGGGCGCGGGGCGCGGGGCGGCCGGGCGGGCGGCGGCGGGGCGGCTGCCCATGTCGTCGCCCATGCCGCCGCCCGCGCGGCCGTAGCCACCGCCGCCGCCTTCGTCACCGCCGCCATCCCGGCTGCCGAGCAGCTGCATCTGGTCGGCGATGATCTCGGTCGTGTAGGTATCGCGGCCTTCCTTGTCCTGCCATTTGCGGGTCTTCAGGCGGCCCTCGACGTAGACCGGGCGGCCCTTGCGCAGGTATTCGCCGGCGATCTCGGCCAGGCGGTCGTTGAAGACGACGCGGTGCCATTCCGTCTCTTCCTGGCGCTCGCCCGTCTCGCGGTTCTTCCAGTTGCGGGTCGTCGCCAGGCTGATCGTGCACCAGGCGCCGCCATTGGGGTTGTAGCGGACCTCGGGGTCGCGGCCCAGGTTGCCAATGAGGATGACTTTGTTGACGCTGGCCATGACGCTCGTTCCAGGGGGTTCTGACAGGGGTCGGAAAGCATACTGCATGCGTCCCCGGTGCCCCCGGGCGGCTCAGGGGCGGGCCAGCAGTTCGTGCAGCAGCGCGACGTGCTCCCGCTGCCACTCGGCCAGTTGCTGCGGGGTCGGGCGGCCCTGGACCATCAGGTCGAGCATCGCGTGTACGGCGGGCGAGATCATCAGGCGCGGCGCCGTCGCCAGCACGCCGTCCCTCAGCGTGCCCTGCGCCACGCCGCGCCGGACCAGGCGCTGCACCTCGTCGATGTAGGGGGCGACGACTGCCGCCCGCCAGCGCTCCACCATCTGCGGCGTGTGGGCGCCGTCGGTCAGCAGCAGGCGCAGCACGCGCAGCGGGGAGCGCTCCGCGAACAGCGCATACATCGGGGCGATGGCCTGCGCCACCAGCACGTCCACGGTCACCCGCGCGTCGGCCGGCAGCGGCCGCGGCTGATACGCCCCCGGCGCCAGCGTGCGCGTCAGCAGGGCTTCGAAGATCTCCTCCTTGCTGCGGAAATGCGTGTAGATGCCGCCCTTGGACAGCTGCGCGGCGGCGCCGATGTCGTCGATGCGGGCCGCCGCATAGCCCTTGTCCGAGAACACCTGCAGTGCGGCGTCCAGGATTTGCTCGATGCGCTGGGCGGCCGGCAGCCGGCGGCGTGGCGCGCGGGCCGGCCGCTGCGCGGGGTCGTCTCGTGATGTTGTTGTCATAAGGGGCTGGCAAGGTGCTGGCGCGCGCCGTGGATTGTGAGCCGTTCGCTGCGCTTAAAGACCGGCCAGTCGGTTTTATCGGCATCCGTTGACCTCGATCAAGCCCCCCTTTCCCCGGGTCTCCTAGATTGAATGCCTCGACCAGGATCTCCCGAGCCCATGACCGTTCCGCCGCCGCCTTCCGCCACCGCTGCCCTCGACACGCTGACGCATGCCGCGCTGGCCCGCATGACCGGCTCGCTGTCGCCGGCCTCCCTGCTGCTGGCCTGGCAGGACTGGATCGCCCACCTGGCCACCTCGCCCGGCAAGCAGATGGCGTTGGCGCAGCTGGCCCAGCAGCAGGCGCTGGCGCTGGCCGCCTTCTTCCAGCAGCGGCTGCTGGCCGGGGTGCAGCGCGCCGAGGTCGAGCCGCCGGCGCAGGACCGCCGCTTCGCCGCGCCGGCCTGGCGCGAGGGGCCGTTCAGCCTGTGGCACCAGTCCTTTTTGCTGACGCAGCAGTGGTGGGACGCCGCCACCCAGGGCGTGGCGGGCGTCGAGCCGCACCACCAGAAGCTGGTGAACTTCTGGGCACGCCAGTGGCTGGACATGTTCTCGCCCGGCAACCAGCTGGCGACCAATCCGGTGGTGCTGAAGCAGACGCTGGACGAGGCCGGCCGCAACCTCGTGCGCGGCGCGCAATACCTGGCCGACGACCTGCAGCGCCTGGCCACGCATGCGCCGCCGCAGGGCAGCGAGGCCTTCCGCCCGGGGCACGAGGTGGCCGTCACGCCCGGCCAGGTGGTGCTGCGCAATCGCGTCATGGAGCTGATCCAGTACGCGCCGACGACCGGCACCGTGCATCCCGAGCCGGTGCTGCTGGTGCCGGCCTGGATCATGAAGTACTACATCCTGGACCTGTCGCCGCAGAACTCGCTGGTCAAGTACCTGGTGGACCAGGGCCACACGGTGTTCTGCATCTCCTGGAAGAACCCGGGCGAGGCCGAGCGCGACCTGGGGCTGGACGACTACCTGAGCGACGGCTTCTTCGCCGCGCTGGACGCCATCAACGCCATCGTGCCCAGGCGGCCCGTGCACGCCGCCGGCTACTGCCTGGGCGGCACGCTGCTGGCCATCGCCGCGGCCGCGATGGCGCGCGACGGCGACACGCGCCTGGCCAGCACCACCTTCTTCGCCGCGCAGACCGACTTCAGCGAGCCCGGCGAGCTGAGCCTGTTCATCGACGAGAGCCAGGTCAGCCTGCTGGAGGCGCAGATGGCGCAGACCGGCTATCTGAAGGCCAGCCAGATGGCTGGCGCCTTCCAGATGCTGCGCTCTTACGACCTGCTGTGGTCGCGGCTGGTCAACGAATACCTGCTGGGCGAGCGCGACGGCAGCAACGACCTGATGGCCTGGAACGCCGACGCCACGCGCATGCCGGCCACGATGCACAGCCAGTACCTGCGCCGGCTGTTCCTCAACGACGACCTCAGCGAGGGCCGCTACCCGGTGGGCGGCCGGCCGGTGTCGCTGGGCAGCCTGACGCTGCCGACCTTCATGGTCGGCACCACGACCGACCACGTCGCGCCCTGGCGTTCGGTGCACAAGCTGCACTACCTGAGCCCGGCCGAGATCACGTTCGCGCTGACCAGCGGCGGCCACAACGCCGGCATCGTCAACCCGCCCGCGCCCGACTCGCGGCGCCGCTACCAGCTGCTGACGCGCCCGGCCGGCGGCGCCTACCTGGCGCCCGACGAATGGCTGGCCGCCGCGCCCACGCAGGCCGGCTCCTGGTGGCCGGCCTGGCAGCAGTGGCTGGCCGCGCGCTCGGGCGCGCCGGTGAAGCCGCCGCGCCTGGGCCATGCCCGCTACAAGCCGCTGGCCGCCGCGCCCGGCCGCTACGTGCTGGAGGCGTGATGGGCATGTCGAGTCTGCAAGGCAGGAAGGGCCTGGTCGTCGGCATCGCCAACGACAAGAGCATCGCCTGGGGCTGCGCGCGTGCCTTCCGCGACGCCGGCGCCGACCTCGCCGTGACCTGGTTCAACGACAAGGCGCGCCCGCACGTCGAGCCGCTGGCGCAGCAGCTGCAGGCCGACATCGCGCTGCCGCTGGACGTGGAGCAGCCCGGCCAGATGGAAGCCGTGTTCGAGGCCATCGCGCAGCGCTGGGGCCGGCTGGACTTCCTGCTGCACTCCATCGCCTTCGCGCCCAAGAGCGACCTGCACGGCCGCGTGACCGACAGCTCGCGCGAGGGTTTCGCCCGCGCGATGGACATCTCCTGCCACTCCTTCGCGCGCATGGCCCGCCTGGCCGAGCCGCTGATGCGCCACGGCGGCAGCCTGATGACCATGAGCTACGTCGGCGCCGAGGAGGTCATCCCCGACTACGGCCTGATGGGCCCGGTCAAGGCGGCGCTGGAGGCCAGCACGCGCTATCTGGCGGCCGAACTGGGCCCCAAGGGCATCCGCGTCAACGCCGTCTCGCCCGGGCCGCTGGCCACGCGCGCGGCCTCCGGCATCCCCCATTTCGATGCGCTGATGGCCGACGCGGTGCGCCGCACGCCGCTGCGCCGGCTGGTCGAGCTCGACGAGATCGGCGCACTGTGTACCTTCCTGGCCGGCGACGGCGCCCGCGCCATCACGGGCTCGACCCTCTACGTCGATGCCGGCTACCACGTGCTCGGATGAGCCTGCCCCCCATGCCCGCCCTCAAGAACAAACTGCTCCCCGCCCTCGTCCTGGCTCTGCTCGCCGGTGGCGGCTGGGTCTTCTGGCAGCAGCGCCAGGCCCAGGCCCAGGACGAAGGCTTCCTCGCCAGCAACGGCCGCATCGAGGCCACCGAGATCGACATCGCCACCAAGCAGGCCGGCCGCGTGGGCGACATCCTGGTTGACGAGGGCGCCTTCGTGAAGGCCGGCCAGCTGCTGGCCACCATGCAGGTGCAGACGCTGGACGCGCAGCGCCGCGAGGCCCAGGCCCAGCGCCAGCAGGCGCTCACGGCCGTGGCCAGCGCCCAGGCCCAGGTGGCCATGCGCCAGAGCGACAAGACCGCCCTGCTGGCCAAGGTGCGCCAGGCCGAGGCCGAGCTGGATGCCGCGCGCCGCCGGCTGGCGCGCTCCGAGACGCTCGCCAAGGACGGCGCGGCCTCGGCCCAGACGCTGGACGACGACCGCGCCCGCGTGCGCGCCGCCGAGGCCGTCGTCGCTGCCGCGCAGGCCCAGGCCGTCTCGGCCGATGCCGCCATCACCGCGGCGCGGGCCCAGGTGACCAGCGCGCAGGCCCAGGTCGAGGCCGTGGACGCGACGCTGCAGCGCATCCAGGCCGAGCTGGACGATGCCCAGCTCAAGGCGCCGCGCGACGGCCGCGTGCAGTTCCGCGTGGCCCAGCCCGGCGAGGTGCTGGGCGCCGGCGGCCGCGTGCTGAACCTGATCGACCTCTCCGACGTGTCGATGACCTTCTTCCTGCCCACCGAGGTGGCCGGCCGCGTCGCCATGGGTACCGAGGTGCGCATCGTGCTGGACGCGGCGCCGCAGTACGTGATCCCGGCCAAGGTCTCCTTCATCGCCAGCAACGCGCAGTTCACGCCCAAGACGGTGGAGACCCGCAGCGAACGCCAGAAGCTGATGTTCCGCGTGCGCGCCAAGGTGGACCGGGAACTGCTGCGCGAGCACATCGAGCAGGTCAAGACCGGCCTGCCCGGCGCCGCCTGGGTGCGCCTGGACCCGGCGCGCGACTGGCCGGCCCATCTCGCACTGCCGGCGCTGCCGGCCCGCCGATGACGGACGCTGACGCGCCTGACTCGCCAGTCGTGCGGCTGCGCGACTTGCAGCAGCGCTACGGCCGGCAGCAGGCGCTGGCCGGCATCACGCTGGACATCCCCGCCGGCCGCATGGTCGGGCTGATCGGGCCGGACGGCGTCGGCAAGTCCAGCCTGCTGTCGCTGGTCAGCGGCGCCCGCGCGGTGCAGCAGGGCCGTGTCGAGGTGCTGGGCGGCGACATGGCCAGCAGGCGCCACCGCGACGCCGCCTGCCCGCGCATCGCCTACATGCCGCAGGGCCTGGGCAAGAACCTCTATCCCACGCTGTCCGTCGAGGAGAACCTGCAGTTCTTCGCCCGCCTGTTCGGCCACGACGCCGCCGAGCGCCGCCGCCGCATCGACGCGCTGACGCGGGCCACCGGGCTGCAGGCCTTCCTGGCGCGGCCGGCCGGCAAGCTCTCGGGCGGCATGAAGCAGAAGCTCGGCCTGTGCTGCGCCCTCATCCACGACCCGGACCTGCTGATCCTGGACGAGCCCACCACCGGCGTGGACCCGCTGGCCCGCGCGCAGTTCTGGAGCCTGATCGCCCGCATCCGCCGCCAGCGTGCCGGCATGAGCGTGCTCGTCGCCACCGCCTACATGGACGAGGCCCAGGGCTTCGACTGGCTGGTGGCCATGGACGACGGCCAGGTGCTCGCCACCGGCACGCCGGCCGAACTGCTGCAACGCACGCAGGCCGACTCGCTTGAGGCGGCCTTCGTCGCACTGCTGCCCGAGGCGAAGAAGCGCGGCCATGCGGCGGTCGTCATCCCGCCGCTGGAGGCGGACGAGAACGACATCGCCATCGAGGCGCAGGAGCTGACCATGCGCTTCGGCGATTTCGTCGCCGTGGACCGCGTGAGCTTCCGCATCCGGCGCGGCGAGATCTTCGGCTTCCTCGGCTCCAACGGCTGCGGCAAGAGCACGACGATGAAGATGCTGACCGGCCTGCTGCCCGCCAGCGAGGGGCGGGCCTGGCTGTTCGGCAACGAGGTGGACCCGCGCGACATCGCCACGCGCCGCCGCGTGGGCTATATGTCGCAGGCCTTCTCGCTGTACGGCGAGCTGACGGTGCGGCAGAACCTGGAGCTGCACGCGCGGCTGTTCCAGGTGCCGGCCGGCGAGATCCCGGCGCGCGTGGCCGAGATGGAACAGCGCTTCGGCCTGCAGCAGGTGCAGGCCAGCCTGCCCGAGAGCCTGCCGCTGGGCATGCGCCAGCGCCTGTCGCTGGCCGTGGCCATGGTGCACAAGCCCGAGCTGCTGATCCTGGACGAGCCGACCTCGGGCGTGGACCCGGTCGCGCGCGACGCCTTCTGGCGGCTGCTGGTGGAACTGTCGCGGCGCGACCGGGTGACCATCTTCATCTCCACCCACTTCATGAACGAGGCCGAGCGCTGCGACCGCATGTCCATGATGCATGCCGGCCGCGTGCTGGACAGCGACGCGCCCGCGCGCCTGATGGCCCGGCGCGGTGCAGCGACGCTGGAGGAGGCCTTCATCGGCTATCTGGTCGAGGCTGGTGGCGGCGCAGAAACGGCGGCGACGGTCGAGGCCACCGAGGCAACACCACCGCCCGCCCCGCCGCGCCGCTTCAGCCTGCAACGCCTCTACGCCTATCTGTGGCGCGAGGCGCTGGAACTGCAACGCGACCCGGTGCGCGCGACGCTGGCGCTGGCCGGTTCGCTGATCCTGATGGCCGTCATCGGCTTCGGCATCAACATGGACGTGCAGGACCTGCGCTACGCCGTGCTGGACCGCGACCAGTCCACGCAAAGCCAGAGCTACACGCAGAGCCTCGCCGGCTCGCGCTACTTCATCGAGCAGCCGCCCATCGCCAGCGACGCCGAACTGGAGCAGCGCCTGCGCAGCGGCGAGCTGGCGCTGGCGGTGGAGATCCCGGCCGGCTTCGGCCGCGAGCTGCAGCGCGGCCGCAGCGTGGAGATCGGCGCCTGGATCGACGGCGCCATGCCCATGCGCGCCGAGACCGTGTCGGGCTATGTGCAGGGCATCCACCAGTACTGGCTGGCCGAGCGGGCCGGCGCCGTGGCAGGGTCGGGGGCCACAAGCCAGCCCGGGCTGCAGACGCGCTTTCGCTACAACCCCGACGTGAAGAGCCTGCCGGCCATGGTGCCGGCCATCCTGCCCATGCTGCTGCTGATGCTGCCGGCCATGCTGACCGCGCTGGCCGTGGTGCGCGAGAAGGAGACCGGCGCCATCATCAACCTCTACGTCACGCCGGTCACGCGCAGCGAGTTCGTGCTCGGCAAGCAGCTGCCCTATGTGGCGCTGGCCATGCTGAACTTCGGGCTGATGGCGCTGATGGCCGTGACCGTGTTCGGCGTGCCCGTCACCGGCAGCTTCGCGCTGCTGGCGCTGGCGGCGCTGATCTTCAGCGCCTGCGCCACCGGCATGGGCCTGCTGGCCTCCAGCGTGACCAAGAGCCAGATCGCCGCGATGTTCTTCGCCATGATCGGCACCATGATCCCGGCCACGCAGTACGCGGGCATGACCGACCCGGTCTCGTCCCTGCAAGGCGCGGCGCGCTGGATCGGCGAGCTCTACCCGGCCTCGCACATGATCGCCATCAGCCGCGGCGTGTTCAACAAGGCGCTGGGCTTCGCCGACCTCGGCGCCGCGCTGTGGCCCATGCTGGCGGCGGTGCCGGTCATCACCGGCACCGCCATCCTGCTGCTGCGCAAGCAAGAACGCTGACATGCGCCAGACCCTCGTCAACGTCTACCGCCTCGGCGTCAAGGAGCTGTGGAGCCTGTGGCGCGACCCGATGATGCTGGTGCTGATCGCCTATGTGTTCACGCTGGGCGTCTACAGCGGGGCCCGCGCCCTGCCCGAGACGCTGAACCAGGCCGTGATCGCCATCGTCGATGAGGACCGCTCGCCGCTGTCGCAGCGCATCGCCTCGGCCTTCTACGCGCCGCAGTTCGCGCCGCCGCGGATGATCGACTGGCCGCAGATGGACGCCGGCATGGATGCCGGCGACTACACCTTCGTGCTGGTGATCCCGCGCAACTTCCAGCGCGACCTGCTGGCCGGCCGCGCGCCGCAGGCCCAGCTCAACGTCGATGCCACGCGCATGACCCAGGCCTTCAGCGGCAGCGGCTACGTGCAGCAGATCGTCATGGGCGAGGTCACGGAGTTCGCGCAGCGCTACCGCGGCACGGCCACGCCGCCGGTAGCGCTGGCCCTGCGCACGCGCTTCAACCCGTCGCTGGACAAGAGCTGGTTCGGCAGCCTCGTGCAGGTCATCAACTTCATCACCATGCTGTCCATCGTGCTGACCGGCGCGGCGCTGATCCGCGAGCGCGAGCACGGCACCGTCGAGCACCTGCTGGTGATGCCCGTCACGCCGGCCGAGATCATGCTGGCCAAGGTCTGGTCCATGGGCCTGGTGGTGCTGCTGGCCGCCTGGTTCTCGATCACCGTCGCCGTGCAGGGGCTGCTGCACGTGCCGGTGGCCGGCTCGCTGCCGCTGTTCTTCACCGGCGCCGCGCTCTGCCTGTTCGCCACCACCTCGATGGGCATCTATATGGCGACGCTGGCCCGCAACATGCCGCAGTTCGGCATGCTGATGGTGCTGACCATCATGCCGCTGCAGATGCTCTCGGGCGGCAGCACGCCGCGTGAGAGCATGCCCGAGCTGGTGCAGCAGCTCATGCTGGCCGCGCCCACCACGCATTTCGTGCAGCTGGGCCAGGCCATCCTGTTCCGCGGCGCCGGGCTGGACGTGGTCTGGCCGCAGTTCGCGGCGCTGGCGGCCATCGGCGCGGCGCTGTTCGCGCTGTCGCTGCGGCGCTTCCGCAAGACCATCGCGCAGATGGCATGACACATGAAAAGGACGCTCCCGTGACCGAGGCTCCCGCGCTGCAGATGCTGCGCAACCACACCTTCGACGAACTCGCGGTGGGCGACAGCGCCAGCCTCGAACGCCAGCTCACGCAGGAGGACATCCAGCTCTTCGCCGTGATGTCCGGCGACGTCAACCCGGCCCACCTGGACGCCGAGTACGCCGCCGCCACGCAGTTCCACGGCGTCATCGCGCACGGCATGTGGGGCGGCGCGCTGATCTCGGCGCTGCTCGGCACGCGGCTGCCGGGGCCGGGCACCGTCTACCTCGGCCAGACGCTGAAGTTCCGCGCGCCGGTGCGCGTGGGCGACCGCATCACCGTCACCGTCACGGTGGCCGCCAAGGACGACGCCAAGCACCGCGTCACGCTGGCCTGCCGCTGCGTGAACCAGGACGGCCAGGTCGTCATCGAAGGCGAGGCCAGCGTGCTGGCGCCGTCCGAGAAGATCGAGCGCCCGGCCACCGCGCTGCCGGAGGTGCGGCTGCGCAGCGGCGACAGCGTGCAGCAGCTGCTGCAGCACGTGCGCCCGCTGGGTGCCATCCGCGTGGCCGTCGTCCACCCCTGCGACGCGCTGAGCCTGGGCGCGGCGCTGGACGCCCGCGCGGCCGGCCTCATCGAGCCCGTGCTGGTGGCGCCGCGCGCGAAGCTCGCCGCCGTCGCGGCCGAGGCCGGGCTGAGCCTCGCCGGCCTCGCCATCGAGGACGTGCCGCACAGCCACGCCGCCGCCGAGCGCGCCGCCGAGCTGGCAGGCCGGGGCGAGGTGCAGGCGCTGATGAAGGGCAGCCTGCACACCGACGAGCTCGTCAGCGCCGTGCTCGCGCCCGCCGCCGGGCTGCGCACCAAGCGGCGGCTGTCGCACTGCTTCCTGATGCAGACGCCGGCCTACCCGCGCCCCTTCATCATCACCGACGCCGCCATCAACATCGCGCCGACGCTGGAGCACAAGGCCGACATCATCCGCAACGCCGTCACGCTGGCCCAGGCCATCGGCGTGGCCGAGCCGCGCGTGGCCATCCTGGCCGCCGTCGAGACGGTCAACCCGGCCATGCCGGCCACGCTGGACGCCGCCGCGCTGTGCAAGATGGCCGAGCGCGGCCAGATCGCCGGCGCCGTGCTGGACGGGCCGCTGGCCTTCGACAACGCCGTGTCGGCCGCCGCCGCGCGCGTCAAGGGCATCGCCTCGCCGGTGGCCGGCCAGGCCGACGTGCTCGTCGTGCCCGACCTGGAGAGCGGCAATATGCTGGCCAAGCAGCTCGAATACATGGGCGACGCCGCCAGCGCCGGCATCGTGCTCGGCGCCAAGCTGCCCATCGTGCTGACCAGCCGCGCCGACAGCCGCGCGTCGCGCATCGCCTCCTGCGCCGTCGCCGTGCTGCTCGCCCATCACTTCAGCAGCAACCCGCCATGAGCCGCTTCATCGTCGTGCTGAACTGCGGCTCGTCGAGCATCAAGTTCGGCGTGTTCGACGCCGCCGGCAGCGCGCGCCGGCCGGCCTGGAACGGCAAGGTGCAGGGCATCGGCGGCGAGCGGCCGGACTTCGGCGCCAGCACGGTGCCGGTGCGCCCCGTGGACCTCGGCCGCGAGCATCCCTACGCCGCCGCGCTGCAAGTCATCCGCGACGAGGTGCTGCGCTGGCTGGACGGCCGGCCGGTGGCCGCCGTCGCGCACCGCGTCGTACACGGCGGCGCGAAGCACTTCGAGCCGGTGCGCGTCGATGAGCCGCTGCTGGCGGAGCTGCAGTCCCTGGTGCCGCTGGCGCCGCTGCACCAGCCCTTCGCGCTGGAAGCCATCGAGATCCTGTTGCGCGAACGGCCCGGGCTGCCGCAGATCGCCTGCTTCGACACCGGCTTCCACCACACCGTGCCCCTGGTCGAGCAGGTGTTGCCGCTGCCCTACCCGGCCTACCGGCGCGGCCTGCGCCGCTATGGCTTCCACGGCCTGTCCTACGAGTACATGGCCATGGCCCTGCCCGAGCGCCATGGCGAGCTGGCGCGCGGGCGCTGCATCGTCGCCCACCTCGGCTCGGGCGCCAGCCTGTGCGCGATGCAGGGCCTGCAAAGCGTGGCCACGACCATGGGCTTCTCGGCGCTGGACGGGCTGATGATGGGAACCCGCACCGGCGCCATCGACCCCGGCGCCCTGCTCTACCTGATGGAGATCGAGAAGCTCTCGCTGGCCGAGGTCGGCGAGCTGCTGTACCGGCAGTCGGGCCTGCTGGGCGTGTCGGGCATCTCGGCCGAGCCGCGCCGCATCGTCACGCACGAGGGCGACGCGGGCGAGACCGGCGAGCGCGCGCGCCTCGCGCTGGACCTGTACGTGCGCCGCATCGTGCGCGAGGTGGGCGCGCTGGTGGCCGTGCTGGGCGGGCTGGACCTGCTGGTCTTCACGGCCGGCGTCGGCGAGCACTGCGCCTTCGTCCGCGAGCGCGTCTGCGCCGGACTGGGCTGGCTGGGCCTGACGCTGGACGAGGCGGCGAACGCGGCCGATGCGCCGGTGATCTCGGCACAAGGCAGCCGCGTGCGCGTCGGCGTCGAGCCGACCAACGAGGAATGGATCGCCGCGCGCCACGCCCGGCACCTGCTGGGCGAATGCGAAGGTGGGGGCGGGCCATGCTGAGGCTGGTGTGGCAGCGCCTGCCCGAGGTGCTGCGCGCCATCGCGCCGCTGGTGGCCTGCGTCGGCGTGCTGCAACTCACCTTGGTGCAGGCGCCGCTGGCGCTGTTCCTGCAGTTCCTGCTCGGCGCCGTGCTGGTGGTCGTCGGCATGGCCCTGCTCTTCGTCGGCATCGACCTGGGCGTGCTGCCCATGGGCCGCTTCATCGGCGCCGAGCTGCCGCGGCGGCGCTCGCTGTGGCTGATCGTCGCGGTGGCCTTCGGCCTGGGCTTCGTCGTCACCGTCGCCGAGCCGGACGTGCTGATCCTCGCCGAGCAGGTGCAGCAGGCCACCGGCGGCGCGCTGCCGGGCCGGCCGCTGAGCTATGCCATCGCGGCCGGCGTCGGCCTGTTCGCGGCGCTGGCGCTGCTGCGCATCGTCGTCGGCCTGCCGTTCAAGTGGCTGCTGGCGGGTGTCTACGGCGTGATGCTGCTGCTGTCCTGGTGGGCGCCGCCGGGCTTCGTGCCGCTGGCCTTCGACGCCGGCAGCGTCACCACCGGCGTGCTGACCGCGCCGGTGCTGCTGGCGCTGGCGCTGGGCCTGTCTTCGGTGCTGGCCGGGCGCTCGGCGCAGGCCGACGGCTTCGGCCTGCTGGGCCTGGCCTCGGCCGGGCCCGTGGTGCTCATCCTCTGCCTGGCCCTGCTGACATGAACAGCCTGACCCTGCTCGGCGACACGGCCCTCAGCGTGCTGCTGGCGGTGCTGCCGCTGGCGCTGTTCTTCCTCGTCTTCCAGGTCTTCGTGCTGCGGCTGCCGGGCGACGAGGTGAAGCGCATCCTCGTCGGCACGGCGCTGGCGGCGGCGGGGCTGTTCCTCTTCCTGCTCGGCGTCAGCATCGCCTTCCTGCCCTTCGGCCGCGCGGTGGGGCAGGCGCTGGGGGCGCTGAACTCGGCCTGGCAGGTCGTGGCCATCGGCATGCTGCTGGGCTTCGTCACGACCTGGGGCGAGCCGGCCGTGCGCATCCTCGCCAGCGAGGTGGAGCAGGCGTCCAGCGGCGCCATCCGCGAGCGCTGGGTGCTGGTGGCGGTGTGCGTGGGCGTGGCCGCCGCCGTGGGCGCGGGCATGTTCCGCATCGGCCGCGACCTGCCGCTGCTGCATCTGCTGCTGCCCGGCTATCTGCTCGTGCTGGCGATCATGCTCGCCAGCCGCGGCGATTTCGTCGCCATCGCCGCCGATGCGGGCGGCGTGGCCACCGGCCCGCTGGCCAACAGCTTCCTGCTCGCGCTGGCGCTGGGCGCGGCGGCGGCCGTCGAGGGCGCCGACCCGCTGGTGGACGGCCTCGGCCTCGTGTCGCTGATCGCGCTGGCGCCGATGGTCTCGCTCACCGCGCTGGGCCTGTTGATCCGTTTCAAGGAGCGGCGCCTTCCGCGCTGAAACCCCATGTCAGACCTCGCCATGTCCCTCATCGTCAGCATCGTCCGCAAGGGCTGGGGCAGCCGCGTGCTGCAGGCCTCGGTGGCGGCCGGCGCGCGCGGCGGCACCGTGCTGGCGGCGCGCGGCGCCGGCATCAACGAGCACGAGAAGATCTTCGGCGTGGCCATCGAGCCCGAGAAGGAAGTGCTGCTGACCCTGGTGCCCACCGAGCGCGCGCCGGCCATCCTCGACGCCATCGTCCAGGCCGCCGAGTTGGAAGAGACCGGTCGCGGCATTGCCTTCGTGCTGCCGGTGGACCGCGTCGCCGGCATCGCGCATTTCATGAGCGCCCTCGGCGGCTGAGCGGGATGGCGGCCATGCAAGACCCTTCCCTGCTGGACGGCGGCGCCGTCGCCGCCGCGCTGGGCGTCGATCCGCAGCGCGGGCTGTCGGCGGCCGAGGTCGCGCAGCGCCGCGCCACGCACGGCCGCAACGAGCTGCGCGCCGCGCCGCCGCTGCCGGCGTGGCGGCGGCTGCTGGCGCAGTTGCGCGACCCGCTGGTGCTGCTGCTGCTGGCGGCCATCGGCGTGTCGCTGCTGGCCTGGGCCATCGAGGGGCGGCACGGCTGGCCGGTGGATGCGATCGTCATCCTCGCCATCGTGCTGCTGAACGCGGTGCTGGGTCTGGTGCAGGAGGCGCGCGCCGAGAACGCGGTGGCGGCGCTGGCGCGCATCACGGCGGCCACCTCGGCGGTGCTGCGCGACGGCCAGCCGCAGCGCGTGCCGAGCAGCGAACTGGTGCCGGGCGACGTGCTGCTGCTGGCCGAGGGCGATGCCGTGGGCGCCGATGCGCGCCTGCTGCTGGCCGCCGCGCTGCGCGTGCAGGAAGCCTCGCTGACCGGCGAGAGCGAGGCCGTCGGCAAGGCCACGGCGCCGCTGGCCGCGCCCGCCGCGCTGGCGGAACGGGCCAATATGGTCTTCAAGGGCAGCGCCGTCGTGCAGGGCAGCGGGCGCGCCGTCGTCACGGCCACCGGCATGGCGACCCAGGTGGGCACCATCGCCGCGCTGCTGGAGGCCACGGCCGAGCCGCCCTCGCCGCTGCAGCGCGAGATCGCGCGCATCGGCCGCATGCTGGGCCTCGCCGTCGTCGTCATCGCGCTGGTCGTCGTCGCCACGGTGCTGGCGCTGAGCGAGCTGCGCGGGCTGGCGGACGTGGTGCAGGCGCTGCTGCTGGGCGTGTCGCTGGCGGTGGCGGCCGTGCCCGAGGGGTTGCCGGCCATCCTGTCCGTCGTGCTGGCGCTGGGCGTGCAGCGCATGGCGGCGCGGCGGGCGGTGGTGAAGAAGCTGTCGTCCGTGGAGACGCTGGGTTCGGCGACGGTGATCTGCTCGGACAAGACCGGCACGCTGACGCGCTCGGAGATGACCATCCAGCGCCTCGCCACGGCCTCGGGGCTGGCGCGGGTCAGCGGCGTGGGCTATGCGCCCGAGGGCCGGATCGAGGCCGTGGACGGCGCCGCCAGCGATGCGATGCGCGCCGAGCACCTCGTCATGCTCGGCGGCGGCAGCCTCGCCAGCAATGCCGACCTGCGCGAGGCGGCGCCGGGGCTGTGGGAGATCCAGGGCGACCCGACCGAGGCCGCCTTCCTCGTCGCCGAGCGCAAGCTGGGCGGCCACGAGCGGCGCGCCCGGCGCTTCGAGCGCGTGCGCGAGCTGCCGTTCACGTCCGAACGCAAGATGATGTCCAGCATCGAGATCGACCACGAGCAGGGCGAGGCCCGCGTGCTGGTCTGCAAGGGCGCGCCGGACGTGCTGCTGGCGCGCTGCACGCAGTACCGCGAGGGCCTCGCGGCGCTGCCGCTGGACGCGGCGGCGCGCGCGCGCATCCTGGCCGACGTGGACCGCCTCAGCGACGAGGCGCTGCGCACGCTGGCCGTGGCCTACCGGCCGCTGGATGCCGACGAGGCCCAGGGCGACGAGGACGGCGAGGCGCTGGAAAGCGCGCTGATCTTCGTCGGCACGGTCGGCATCATCGACCCGCCGCGCGAGGAAGCGGCCGTGGCCATCGCCGAGGCGCGGCGCGCGGGCGTGCGCGTCGTCATGATCACCGGCGACCACCCGCGCACGGCGGCGCGCATCGGCGCCGACCTGGGGCTGACCGCACAGTCGGGCGCCATCACCGGCGCGCAACTGGATGCGCTGGACGACGCCGCGCTGGCCGACGCGGTGCGCACGCATTCGGTGTTCGCCCGCGTGGCGCCCGTCCACAAGCTGCGCATCGTCGCCGCCTTGCAGGCCCAGGGCGAGGTGGTGGCGATGACGGGCGACGGCGTCAACGACGCGCCGGCGCTGAAGGCCGCCGACATCGGCGTGGCCATGGGCGTCACCGGCACCGAGGTGAGCAAGCAGGCGGCCAAGATGATCCTGGCCGACGACAACTTCGCCACCCTGGTCGAGGCGGTGCGCGAGGGCCGGGCCATCTTCGACAACATCCGCAAGTTCCTGCGCTATCTGCTGTCGTCCAATATGGGCGAGGTGCTGACGGTGTTTCTGGGCGTCATCGGCGCGGGCGTCATCGGGCTGCAGACGGACGCGGGCATGGCGCTGCCGCTGCTGGCCACGCAGCTGCTGTGGATCAACCTCGTCACCGACTCGGCGCCCGCGCTGGCCATGGGCGTGGACCCGGCCGGCGAGGACGTGATGGCCCGCCCGCCGCGCCGCGCCGACGCGCGCGTCATCGACGCTGCGATGTGGGGGGGCGTCGTCGAGGTCGGCCTCGTGATGGCGCTGGCCACGCTGCTGACCATCGACCTCTACCTGCCCGGCGGCCTGATCGAGGGCGGCCACAGCCTGGACAACGCGCGCACGGCCGGCTTCACGGTGCTGGTGCTGGCGCAGTTGTTCAACGCGCTGAACGCCCGCTCGGCCACGGCCAGCGCCTTCCGCGGCCTGTTCGCCAACCGCTGGCTGTGGGCGGCCATCGCGCTCTCGCTGGCCTTGCAGGTGGTGGTGGTGAACCTGCCGGCGCTCAATGTCGCGTTCGGCACGGTGCCGCTGGGGCCGGACCAATGGGCGGTTTGCTTCGGCATGGCCAGCCTGGTGCTCTGGGTGACGGAGTTGCGCAAGCGGTTGAGCGCCCCTCGTCCAGCCGCGCATCGCTGAACGCGAGCGCGTCTGGCCGGTCCCCCGGGGGGGACGGCGATTGACCGGGCGTCGAGCCCGGTCAACATCGCCAGCCGGGCCGGCTTGGGAGCGGCCCGGCGCTCGGCCCGCAACCCCCAGGGCCGCATCCCGCACCCCTGGGCCCGCACTTCGTCTCCGCGCCCGCCGCCCGGGTGGTGGCGCTCCCTAAGATGAAGCCATGAACTCCCCGGCCCCCCGCAACCACCGGCTCTGGCTCGCCTATGCCGGCGTCTGCGCGCTGGCCTGGTGCTTGTTCGTGCTGGCCGGCAGCGAGTTCGACCGGGGGCTGGACCCCTTCTGGCTGGCCGTCTACCAGGCCACGACCATGCTCTGGGCGCCGATGCTGCTGGGCGGGGCCGTCTGGCCGCTGGCGCGCCGCCTGCACGCCAGCGAGGCCGGCCCGGCGGCGACGGCGCTGGCCCACCTGAGCGCCGCCCTCGGCTTCGCGGCGCTGTGGCAGGCGGGGGAGTACGCCGTCAACAGGGCGCTGTTCGGCCCCGACCATGCCGGCGCCGTGCTGCTGGCCGGCCTGCTGTGGCGCTCGGTCTGGGGGCTGGTGGTCTATGCGGCGATCGCCACCGCCTTCACGGCCGTGCTGCAGGCGCGAGCGGCCCGCGCGGCGGCCGTGGCGGCGGCGCAGGCCGAGAGCGCGCTGGCCAAGGCCGAGCTGTCGGCCATCAGCGGCAAGCTGAACCCGCATTTCCTGTTCAACACGCTGAACTCCTTGATCGCGCTGACCCGCAAGGACCCCGCGGGCGCCGAGGCGGCGCTCTTGAAGTTCGCGTCCATGCTGCGCTACGTGCTCGACACGAAAAGGGGCGCCGAGGACCGCGTCATGCTGTCCGACGAAGTGGACTTCCTGCGCGACTACCTGGCGCTGGAAGCCCTGCGCCTGGGCCCGCGCCTGCGCGTGGACTGGGAGCTGGAGGAGCGCGTGATGGCCGACGAGCTGCCGCCGCTGACGCTGCAGCCCCTGGTGGAGAACTCCATCCTGCACGCCGTGGCGCCGCGCAAGGGCGGCGGCCGCGTGACGATCAGCGCGCGCCGCAATGCGCTCAACCACGGCCTCGACCTCGCCGTGGCCGACGACGGCCCGGGCTGCGCGCCCGAGGCGCTGGAACCCCGCCCCGGCCAGCGGCGCGGCGTCGGCCTCGCGGCGCTGAAGAAGCGCTTCGCCCTGGACTACGACGGGCAGGCGCGGCTGCGCATCCACACGGCCCCCGGCGCGGGCTTCCGCGTCGATCTCTTCATTCCACAGGTATGAACCGATATCCATCAGCAATCCAGTCCACCATCCCCCCGGGGGATCGGGCGGCGTACCCGCCGACCGAGGGGCAGACATGACCACCGTCCTGATCGCCGAAGACGAACCCCTGGCCGCCGAGGCGCTGGCCGACTGGGTACGCGCCACGCCGGGCCTGCGCCTCGTCGCCGTCTGCGCGGACGGCGAGGACGCGCTGGCGCAGATCCGCGCGCTCAAGCCCGCCCTGGTGCTGACCGACATCCAGATGCCCGGCCTGACCGGCCTGCAAGTGGTGCAGGCGCTGAATGGCGACCTGCACCAGCCGCGCATCATCTTCACGACCGCCTATGACCAGCATGCGCTGACCGCCTTCGAGCTGCATGCGGTGGACTATCTTCTCAAGCCCTTCTCGCGCGAGCGCTTCGACGAGGCCGTGGCCCATGCGCTGCGCGAGGCCGCGCCGAGCGCGGCCGAGGTCGCGCAGGCGCTGGGCGCGCCGGCCGATGCGCCGCTGACGCGCCTGCTGGTGCGCGACCAGGGCAAGATCTTCCCGCTGCAGGTGAGCGACATCGAGTGCCTGCGCTCCGACAACAAATACACCGCCATCAGCGCCCGCAGCCGCAGCTTCCTCGTGCGCCTGCCCATCGCCGATTTCGAGACGCGGCTGGACCCGGCGCGCTTCCTGCGCGTGCAGCGCGGCTGCATCGTCAACCTCGATTTCGTGGACAGCATGACGCCGGACGAGAACTCGCAGCTCGTCGTGCAGCTGCGCGACGGCACGCGCATCACGGCCAACCGCGAGGTGTCCAAGATGCTGCGGGAGCAGTCGCTGTGAAGGCCTGGCTGCTCGCGCTGCTGGCCGCGGCCGGCCTGGCCCAGGCGCAACCGGTCGCGCCACCGGCACCGCCCGCGCCGCCCGCCATGCCCGGCCGCGTCTACGCCCCCGGCCCCTTCGACCGGCTGGAGCTGGCCGGCGCCGCGCGCGTGCTGCTCGTGCAGGGCGAGCGCGACCAGGCCTTCGTCGCCGGCGATGCCGAGGTGCAGAAAAGCGTGGACGTGGCGCTGGCCGACGGCCAGCTCGTCATCCGCCCCAGCGGCGGCTGGAAGTTCTGGCACAGCCACAAGCTTTTCGTGCAGGTGGAGATGCGCGAGTTGAAGGCCCTGTCGCTGTCCGGCGCCGGCGACGTCCACGCGCCCGGCCCGCTGCGCGTGGACCAGCTCAAGCTGCACATCAGCGGCGCCGGCCTGGCACGGCTGGACCAGTTGCAGGCGCGGCAGCTCAGCTTCGTCATCTCCGGCGCCGGCGACGGCCAGCTCGGCGGCCAGGTGGACGAGATGGCCTTGCAGATCTCCGGCAAGGGCAAGGTCGTCGCCGACCGCCTGCTGGCGCGGCGCGCGCGCGTCAGCGTCAGCGGCATCGGCAACGTCGTCCTCTCGGTCAGCGACGAACTGGCGGCCAGCATCTCCGGCATCGGCTCGGTTGACTATTTCGGCCACCCGGCCGTGCAGCGCTCGGTGTCGGGCATGGGCTCCATCAATGCGCGCGGCGATTTGAAAAACTAGCTGCCTAAACTCCCCGCGAACTTCGCAGAGGGAGATCGCCATGGTTGCGTGGAAGAAGGCCGTCATGGCCCTGGTGGGCGTCGGCACGCTGGCCGGCGCGGGCTGGTGGGCCTGGCAGCGGCAGGCAGGGCCGGCGCTGCCCAGCAGTGCCGAGGTCGGCGCACAGGCTGCCTTCGCGCTGCTGGACTGCAAGCCGCGCCTGCTGGACGGCGCGCCGGCCATCGCCCTGAGCTTCACGCAGCCGCTGGATTCGCGGCAGGACTTCGGCGCCCTCGTCACGGCCCTCGAAGGCGCGGCGCCCGCCGTGGACGGCGAGCGCAGGACGCCGCCGCCCGACGCCAGCTTCAAGCCCCTGGCCGCGCGCTGGGTGCTGGGCGACAACCCGCGTCTGCTCTACCTGCCCTTCACGACGCCGGAGCGCAGCTTCCGCATCGCCTTGAAGCCCAGCCTCGCCGCCCGCTCCGGCGCGACGCTGGCCACCGCGCAGGCCTGCGAGGCCGTCAGCGAGGCCATGCCCGACAGCTACTACTTCGCCAGCCGCGGCCTCGTGCTGCCGGCCGGGCAGAACGGCGGCCTGCCGGTCGTCACCGTCAACACGCCCGAGGTGGACGTGCAGTTCCTGCGCATCCGGCCCGCGTCGCTGCCGGCCTTTCTGGAACAGGTCAGCGGCCGGCGCGAGCGCGGCGATGAGGACGGCTGGGGCGACGACCAGCGCCGGCTGCGCGGCAATGTCGGCGGCTGGGTGCTGGACGAGCTGCGAGCGATGAGCGACAGCGTCTACGCCAGCCGCTTCACGACCGACGCACGGCCCAACCGCCGCAACGTCAGCTTCCTGCCCGTCGAGGGCATCAAGGAGTTGCAGGAGCCGGGCCTTTACGTGGCCGTGATGACCCAGCCGGGCCGCTTCGGCTGGGACTACCAGGTCACGCACTATTTCGTGACCGACACCGGCCTGCATCTGCGCCGCCACGCGGCACAGATCGACGTGTTCACCACCTCGCTCAAGAGCGGCAGCGCGCTGTCCGGCGTCGAGCTGAGCCTGATCGACGAGGCCGGCAAGGCGCTCGCGCAGGCGCAGAGCGATGGCGAGGGCCATGCGGTCTTCACGGGCAACAGCGACAAGGCCCGCGCCGTGCTCGCGCGCCGGGGCGGCAAGGACATGGCCGTGCTGTCGCTGCGCGACGCGGCGCTGGACCTGAGCGAGTTCGACGCCACCGGCCACCCCTCGCGCAGCAACAAGCTCTTCGTCTACGCGGGCCGCGACCTCTACCGGCCGGGCGAGGGCTTCCAGCTTGCGGTGCTGGCGCGCGATGCCGATGGCAAGCCTTTGCCCCAGCCGCTGCCGATCACGCTGACCGTGAAGAAGCCCGACGGCAGCAAGCTCGTCGAGCAACTGGTGCAGCCGGGCAAGACCGGCATCGGCTACTACCAGCAGGCCATCGCACTGCCCGCCGACGCGCCCACGGGCGGCTGGACCGTGCAGGCCCGCATCGACCCCGGCGCCAAGCTGCCCGATGCGCAATGGCCCTTCAAGGTCGAGGAGTTTCTGCCCGAGCGCATGAAGCTGGCGCTGAGCGCGCCCGAGGCCGCGCTCAGCGGCGATGCCGGCCTGCCCGTGCAGGTGCAGGGCGACTACCTCTACGGCGCGCCCGCGGCCGGCAACCGGCTGCAGGCCAGCGTCCATTCGGAGCGGCTGGCGATGCCGCTGCCGGCCAGGTGGCCCGGCTTCGTCTTCGGCGACCTCGCCGACGACAAGGCCCGCGGCCGGCAGGATCTGCCCGAGCAGGAACTGGACGAGGCCGGCCGCGCGAGCCTGACCCTGGCCACGGCCTTCGGCGGGCGCAAGTCGCCGATGAAGCTGCGCGCGGCCTTCAGCCTGCTCGAATCGGGCGGCCGGCCGGTCGTGCGCACGCTGGAACGCGCCTGGTGGCCGGCGCCGGTGCTGGTCGGCGCCCGGCCGCTGTTCGACCGCGACGTGGCGCCCGAGAACGGCTTCGCCGAGTTCGAGCTGGCGCGCGTGGACGCGACCGGCGCCTTCAAGCCGGCGCGGGATCTGCAGCTCCGGCTTGTCCGCGAGGAACGCCAGTGGTATTGGCGTTATGACGAGAGCCGCGGCTGGCACTCGGGCTTCAACGTCAACGAGGAACTGGTCGAGGCGCGAAGCCTCGCGCTGCCGGCGCGCACGAAGATCGCGCTGCCCGTGCGTTGGGGCCGTTACCGCCTCGAAGTGAGCGACCCCGAGACCGGCCTCGCGCTGCGCCATGCCTTCTACGCCGGCTACGGCGCGCAGGACGCCGACGACATCGGCAACCGCCCCGACCGCGTGCAGTTGAAGCTGCAGGGCGCACCCTTCAAGCCGGGCGACGCGGCGCGGCTGACGATCAAGCCGCCGCATGACGGCGAGGCCATCGTCACCGTCGAGGGCGACCGCGTGCTGTGGAGCAAGCGCCTCGCGGTGGCGGCCGGCGGCACCGAGATCGCCATCCCGGTCGATGCGGCCTGGGCGCGGCACGACCTCTACGTCACCGTCGCCGCCTTCCGCCCCGGCAGCCAGGGCGAGCGCGTGACGCCCGCGCGCGCGCTCGGCCTCGTCCACCTGCCGCTGGACCGCGAGGCGCGCAAGGCCCGGGTCACGCTGGCGGTGCCGGCCAAGACGCTGCCGTCCGTGCCGCTGCCCGTCACCGTGAAGGCGCCGCAACTGGCGGGCAAGGCGGCCATCGTGACCGTGAGTGCCGTCGATCTCGGCATCCTCAACATCACGAACTACAAGGCGCCCGACCCGCAGGACTTCTTCTTCGGCAAGCACCGCTACGGCGCCGACCTGCTGGACCTCTACGGCCGCCTGATCGAGAAGATGGACGGCAATGTCGCCCGGCAGCGCTTCGGCGGCGACGCGGGCAAGCGCGACACGCAGTCCCTGCCGCGCAAGCTGCTGCTGGTGGACCTGTTCAGCGGCCCGGTGGCGCTGGATGCCCAGGGCGAGGCGACCGTCACGCTGCCGCTGCCCGACTTCAACGGCACGCTGCGTGTGATGGCCGTGGTGAGCAGCGCCGACAGCTATGGCGCGGCCCAGGCCGACACCGTGGTCGCCGCGCCGCTGGTGGCCGAGCTGAACCTGCCGCGCTTCGTGTCGCCGGGCGACCGGGCCAGCATCGCGCTGGACCTGACCAACCTCAGCGGCGCCGCGCAGGACGTGAAGGTGGCCGTGACCTCGACCGGGCCCATCAAGATTTCAGGGGCCACCGGCAGCGCCGAGCCCGTCCGGCTGGCCGACAAGCAGCGCCAGGTGCTGCGCTTCCAGGCCGAGGCGCTGGACGCCTCGGGGCTGGCGCCCATCGAGGTCAGGGTCAGCGCCGGCCCCATCCAGTTGACGCGCCGGGCCGCGCTGCAGGTGCAGCCGCTGACGCCGCTGGTGCGCGAGAGCCGCCGCGTCCGCCTCGAACCCGGCGCCACGCAAACGCTCGACCGGGGCCTGCTCGATGCCTACTGGGCCGGCTCGGCCGGCGTGAGCCTGAGCGTCGCCAGCACGCCGCCCATCGCCATCCAGGATCAGGTGCAGGGCCTGCTGAGCTACCCCTATGGCTGCCTGGAACAGACCACGTCCAGCGCCTACCCGCTGCTCTTCATCGACGACGAGGCCGCCCGGCGCTGGGGCCTGACGCCGCTGCCGCGCGAGGAGCGCGCGAAGCGGCTGGAAGGCGCCTTCGCGCGGCTCGCCGGCATGCAGCAGCCCCGGGGCGGCTATGGCCTGTGGGCGGCCAGCGGGCCCTACGAGGCCTGGCTGTCGGCCTACGTCACCGGCTTTCTGCAGGACGCGCGCGAGGCCGGCTTCGCCGTGCCCGAGGCCCTGCTCGCGCGCTCGCTGGACCATCTGCTGGAACAGTTCCAGCGCGCCCCCGCGCAGCAGGCCGCGCCGGCCAAGGACATCCGCCGCGACGCCCAGGGCCGCATTGCCGACTGGCGCGACGCCGAGACCCTGCGCCTCGCCCACCAGCGCTTCGCTGAAGGAGCGCATGCCGGCTACATCCTGGCCCGCGAGCAGAAGGCGCCGCTGGCCACGCTGCGCACCCTGCACGACCAGTACCGCAGCCATGCGCTGTCGCCACTGCCGCTGGTGCAGCTCAGCCTCGCGTTGAAGCTGATGGGCGACGAGCGCCGCGCCCAGGCCGCGCTCGACGACGCGATGACCCGCCCCTACGGCTACCAGCCCGACGACGACGCCTGGAGCCCCTGGCTCGGCGACTATGGCTCCCGCGTGCGCGACCGCGCGCTCGCCTATGCGCTGCTGCTGCGCCACCAGGTCGCGCACCCACGGCGCGAGAACCTGCTGTTCGATCTCGCCGAGGATTTCGGCCGCCGCAGCCACTATTCGACGCAGGAACGCCTGGCCCTCTTCCTCGCCGTGCAGGCCGCCGGCACCGGCAAGGACGAGGGCTGGAAGACCACGCTCGCGGTCGGCGCCAGGGCCGAGGCCTGGGCCGGCAGCGGCACCGGCCAGCGCAGCTTCGACCCGGCCCGGCTCCAGTCCGGCATCACGCTGAAGAACGAGGGCGCCGCGCCGCTCTATCTCGACGTCACGGCCCAGGGCTATCCCACCAAGCCGCTGGCGCCGGCGAGCGAGCGCATCGCGGTCGAACGCACGCTGTTCACGACCGACGGCAAACCCGTGACCACCCGCCAGTTCGCCACCGGCGAGATGTTCGTCGTGCGCCTGCGCGTGAAGGCCGCGCAGTCCATCAAGGACGGCCTGGTCGTGGACCGCATCCCGGCCGGCTTCGAGGTCGAGAACCTCAACCTCAGCCAGGGCCCGCAGGCCGGCGAATTCATGGTGGAAGGCGTCAACGTCGCGCAGGCCAACGCCAGCGAACGCATCGTCCACACCGAATACCGCGACGACCGCTTCGTCGCCGCCGCGCAACTGGGGCGGCCGCTGGACCTGTTCTACCTCGTCCGCGCCGTGACCCCGGGGCGCTACACCGTGCCGGCCACCTTCGCAGAAGACATGTACCGGCCGGAGATCCGGGGCGTCGGCAAGGCGGCAGGAGAGATCACGGTGGTGGACAGGAAGTGAGCACCCCCGGCCGCCGCCTCAGAGCCTGGCGGCCAACTCCGCTAGCTCCGACCCGCTCGGCGGCTTGAGCAGGCGCCAGGGCTCCACCCCGAGGGCGAGCGCGAACGCCTCGATATTGGACAGGGACACATTCCAGCGGCACCGCTCCACGGCGGACACATAGGTTCGGTCGAGCCCGCATTCCAGGGCCAGCGCTTCCTGTGACCAGCCCTTGCCCACCCGCAGCACACGCACATTGAATGCCAGCACGCCGCGCAGATCGGCAGGATTTGGCATCTCCGTCGGCGGCTTGGGCTTGGCAGGCATGCCGCCACCGTAGTAATTCGATACATTTGCATCTACGGAGTTTGCTCCCCTGATTAGCGGGACGCTCCGGCCCCTTCCTCAACCCAGCCGGTAGACCATCATGAAGCTATGGCGATATGTGCCCATCCTGTTGATCCTTTTGGCCGCCGCCCCCGAGATTTACACGGCAGCGCGAGCCCGGATTTCCGCCGTCAGCAAGGAAGATGTGTTTCATGCCGCCGCCAGCCGTGCCGGCAAATGCGGTGTGCGCAACCGGGATGACGTCATCGACGCCGCCGCCTCACGAATTGCTCACCACGCCCGCCCGATCGTGGACGAGTTCAGCAGAAGCCTCATGTCTCTGGAATTGGTCAGGGCTCACCGCGCTTCCGTGGGCGATTGGTATCGGGCCATGATGCTTTATGCCAAGAAGGAATTGGGCAATGACAGTGAACAGGTGGCGATGCAGCCAGCCTTCCGGGCAGCCGTCTCGGACTTTGAATCCGATGACGAGGTCTGCCGATATTTCGGCCCCCAGCAGGCTGTGACAGAGGCGGGCGCCTCGAAAGCGGTGCAGCGGCAGGAGGTAGCCCCACCTGATACCGATGATGCGGCCTGCCATGAAGTCTTGAGTGCCGAGGGCGCTCAGACGCGCTGGCATCAGTTGAACCACTCGCCGACAAAATATTTTCAGGAATGCGCCGAGAACTATGCCGAAGCCGCGCAGCAAAAAGGCGGCCTGTCTGCCGATGAGGCAAAGCAGCACGCGGACAGTGTTTGCACCTCACTCATGGAGCAGGAGAGGGCGTGCATGACGCAACCGGGAGCGACGCCTGAAAAATGCTTCTGCGCCATGGCCGATTGAGCGTCATGCGCGGCGCAGAGGTTTCGAGATGAAGTCCATTTCCACACTGCTGATGCTCGTAATGGGATTTTTCGCACTGAGCATGATCGGAAGCGCTTTCCTCTTCGTGATGGAATTCTTCATCGACCATCTTGCACTGCCTCTGGTTGGCCTCTGGGTGGTGGCATCCCTGCTGGGTAAGAAATAGCAGATGCTTTCTATATTATTGATTTGAGGGCTATGACCATGAGATGGATATATTTTGCCTGTGCATCATTGATGACCGCTGCATTGCTGTCTGGATGTGGAAAAACAACCTATCGGGCGGATGACGCGGATTCGCTTGAGGCGATGATGAGTGGCATGACGATTCAGCAGAAAGCGCAGTTCATCAAGGACGTGGAGCTGGCGGCCATCGCCCATGGCAGCGAATCCAGGCTGAATGGCGCGACTGCCGAACAGATTCGGGAATGGGCGGAAAACGTCAGGTACAACGTCCGCAAGGAAAACATATCGTTCATTCGTCGCAAGCTCGAAGAGATGTCGGCAACGGGAACGCATACGACGCCGATTCACGTCAACGCCATCGGCGTCATGTCCGATCCAGTCCCTGGATATTTACCGAAAGAGCGGAACACTCAGTATCTTCAAGAGAAGCTCGAATTATTTCTGCGTGAGTCGGGCGAGCATCCACCCGTTTCTAGCTGAAGGAATCCATGGCCAGCGCCACCCTCACCGCCAGGGGCCCGGTCACCATTCCCAGAGAAATCTGCGAGCAACTGGGCCTGAAAGCCGGCAACAAGCTGCGCTTCACGGCGCTCAGCGACGGCACAGTCGTCATGCACGCCAGGAACAGCGTGACCTGATCGACCAAGCCGCAACGCTACTGGGCAAGAACCGCTCCAACTTCATGCTCGAAGCCGCCTGTGACCAGGCACGGTCGTTGGTGCTGGATCTGGTGTTTTTCAGCCTGGATGCCGACAAATACCAGAAGTCAGCGACATTTTTGGATGCACCACCGACGCCCAACCCCAGGCTGGATCGGTTGATGGCCGTTCAGGCGCGCGGGGCGGAAAGAAAGAAGCCGCAGCAAACGATGATGCCGATGCTGCGGCTGGACCGAACAGCCCCGGGGACGTTCAGAACCGGTACCCGATCCCGAACTTGATCGACACCGGGTCCAGCGTGGTCTCGATGGTCTGGCCCGTGGACAGGCTGCCGGTGGTCTTGATGAAGGTCTTGGTGACGGACAGGCTGGCGGACCAGTCGCGCGTGAGGTTGACGGCGCCGCCGAGTTCCAGCGTGCCGCCCAGGCGGCTCTTCATGGACAGCGTGGTCGGGTTGGCGGGCGTGCCACCGGTGATGCCGGACAGCGTGGCCGTGGCGCGCGGCTTGAAGAAATGGCCGTAGGTGAGGCCCGCGCCGACGAAGGGGCGGAAGGTGCTGCCGGCGTCGCCGAAGCGGTACTGGGCCAGCAGCGTGATCGGCAGGGACTTGACGCTGCCGAGCTTGCCCACACCCTCGATGGCGCCCGCGCCGACCACGTCGTGCTTGAAGGGCAGTGCGAGAGGCAGGTCGATGCTGATGTTGTCCGTCCAGTAGTAGGTGATGCCGCCGGCCACCTGGCTGGCCTTCTTCACATCGACCTTGGTGCTGGCCAGGCTGGGGGCGGTCAGGTCGCCGCTGTCAACGCGCGGATTGATCTGCACGGCGCCGCCGTAGACGACGATGCTGCCGGCCGATTGCGCGCAGGCGCCGCCCGCCGCGAGGGTGGCGGAAAGAGCGGCCAGGGCGGCAGGGAAGAACTTGGTTTTCATGCTTGTCTCCGAAGGGGTGCCGCGGGGGTTCAGAGCCAGCCCTTGGTGGCCAGGGACTTGGCGATCAACTGCTGGGTGAGCTGGTGGCCGTAGGGCGTCGGGTGGAAGCTGTCGGAGAAGGCGTAGCTCTGCCAGCCGGCAGCAGCGGTGCTGGGGGTACAGGTCGGGAAGTCGTAGGTGGGCAAGCCGTCGCTGCCCACGCCCTTGATCGGGCAGGCCGGCGTGCTGACGTTGCTGAGACCGAACTGGGCCGGAGTGGCGACCTGATCCTGGAAAGCCTTGTAGAAGTCGATGACGATGACGGCATCGTTGCCGGCGAACTTGGCGGCGAGCTGGGTGTTGAAGGCCGTCATCCAGCCCTGGAACAGGGCCTGCGACTGCGCGCGCGCCGCCGCGCCGGCACTGCCGCCGCCGTAGGCCGCGGCGATGCCGTCCAGCACCATCTGGAAGCGCGGCGTGTAGCTCACGTCGGGCATGTTCATGACGACGACGTGGGTCGCGCCCTTGTCGAGCACGCTGGCCTTGATGGCGGCGGCGAATTTGTCGGCCAGGGCCGTCATATAGGTGGCGCCGATGGCGCCGGTGGTCGTCGCGCCGCCTTGCAGCGCGGCACCGATCTGGGCGGGCGTCAGCAGGGTGCCGAGCAGGGCGGCATAGGCCTGGGCGCTGTCCTTGGGCGCGTTCAGGTAGGCGCCGACGAGGTCGGCCGCGTCATTGCCGCCGCCGTCGATGATGACGAGGTCGCTGTTGCCGTAGCTGCCGGTGGCGGCATAGGTGGCCATCTGGGTGCCGATGTTCAGCGGGTTGGCCGCGCCGCCCGCGCCGGTGTAGGTGATGCGGCCGCCGCCGATGGCGTAGTTGGTGCAGCCCGTCTTGGCCGTGTTGGCCGCGAAGGTGGTGCCGGTGAAGACGAAGAAGTTGCACAGCGTCTGGCCGTAGTTGGCGGCGATGCGCTCGGCGTAGATCAGGTTGTCGCTGCTCTGGACGGTGAACTTGTAGCCGAAGGTGCCGCTGTCCTGGATGGAGTCGCCGAAGACCTTGACCGAGTTGATGGCGAGCTGGGGCGTCGTGTCGGCGGTGGCGCCGCCGCCGCAGCCCGCCACCAGCAGGGCGGCCAGCAGCGCCGCCGAGGCGGTGGCGATCCGGGTGATCGAGGGTTTCATCGTTGTCTCCTTGGCGACGGCAGGGTTGGGTGCCGCATGAAATTCGCGGGGGGACCACTCTAGCCGCGCTGGAACGGCGGGCGCCCGCTTTTCGCACCGGTTCGCGTAAAGAAACACACTGCGGGCGGTTCCCAGGGGGCAAGCCTGTGGATGGCGCCGGGACAACTGTCGGGATATCCACAGCCCGCAAGCCGGGCGCGAAGTTGTACCCAATCGCGGGTGCTGCCGTCCGGGTGGCGGCACACAGGCTTGTGCCAGGGCCAAGCGCCCGCTACGCAAGGACTTTCCGGCCTTGTCCACAGCGCGGTGCGGCCTCTACTACGACCACCACTTTGAAATCTTGAATACGGTTTGGAATACATCGGACACTGTCCGCATGGACATCCCCGCCTTGCAACGCCGCCTGCGCCAGTTCGCCGCCGAGCGCGACTGGCAGCCCTATCAGACGCCGAAGAACCTGGCGATGGCGATGACGGTCGAGGCCGCCGAGCTGCTGGAAATCTTTCAGTGGCTGACGCCCGGGCAGTCGCTCGCGCTCGACGAGGCGCAGCGCCGCCACCTCGGCGAGGAACTGGCCGATGTGCTGCTCTACCTCGTGCAGATCGCCGACCACGGCGGCGTGGATCTGGACGCGGCCGTCGAGCGCAAGCTGGGCTTGAACGCGCTCAAGCATCCGCCCAAGTAACCAGAAAAATTTCTGTCAAGGCCCCTTGCCGGGCCGGGGGGCCGGGACAATGCCGCCCTTTCGTCCCCCGTGCCATTGCCCAAGAGGCCCAAGAGTTCCATGTCCGTGATCCAGGTTCGCCCCGCCACCCTGCGCGATGCCAAGGCCATCGCCGAGATCCACGTCGCCGCCAGCCAGGATGCCTACAAGGCCCTGCTGCCCGCCGCCGCGCTGGACGCGATGTCGGTGCAGAAGCGCCAGGCCTTCTGGCGCGAGGCCATCGACCTGTGCGAGCCGCAGGTGATCGTCGCCCACCTGGACAACAAGATCATGGGCTTCGCCGGCTTCGACCGCTCGCGCGACAAGGGCACGCCGGCGACGACCGGCGAGGTCTGGGCGATGTTTGCCGACCCGGTGCACTGGGACAAGGGCGTCGGCCTGGCGCTGTGGGACGCCACGCGCGATGGCCTGCAGGAAGAAGGCTGCACCAAGGCCACGCTGTGGTGCTATCTGCGCAACGAACGTGCGCTGCGCTTCTTCGAGCTGGCCGGTTTCAAGCGCGAGCTGGGCAGCGCGCGCACCTCGGAAGTGGGTGGTGCCCGCGTCGAGGAAATCCGCCTGCATCGCTCGCTGGTCTGAAGCCCCTCGCCTGACCTCGCCGCGCTGAAGGCGTGGCGAGCCCGGTTTGGGAGCGGCGCCCGGCGCTCGGCCCGTGAATGCAGTTCAGACGGCGTAGCCGCCGCTTTCCAGCGCCCAGCCGTCGGTCGCATCCTCGTGACGCTGCACATGGACGGGGCTGAGCTTCTTCGCCGCCGCGCGCTCCACCAGGGCTTCGGCCTGTTCGGGCCGCAGTTGCAGCGCGAAGCGCGTCCAGCGCTTCTGCACCAGGGCCTGCGCCCAGGCGTCTTCCAGCGCCCAGCGGATGTCGTGCGGCGTCTGCAACTCGTGGGCCGCCAGCACGCGCGGCGCCAGTGCGAGCAGGAAGCGGTTGAAATCGGTGCGCAGCGCATCGCCCGGCAGCAGGGCTTCGAGGCGGCTCAGGCGGGCGCTCCAGCCGGGCGTGGCCAGTTGGCGCGTCACGAAAGCCTGCAGGGCCTGGATGGGGTTGAACAGGCGCAGGCGGTTGGGCGGCAGTACGCGCAGCGGGATCTGCGTGGCCTGCTCATGGCTCAGCGGCGTGACGAAGCTCGCCAGCACCGCGAGGCGCTGCCAGTCGGCCTCGGCCAGGCCGCCGATGCGCGTGACGGGGCCGGCCGCACAACTGGCGGCCATGTCCGCCAGCGCCGCATGGCCGCGCGAGCCCTTGGCGCGGTTGGCGCGCAGGCTCATGACGGCGAGGTTGCCGGCCGCATAGCCGGCGTCGTCGCGCACGCGGTCGATGCTGCGGTTGTCGTCGGCCAGCAGTTCGCGGGTGATGGGGCAGTGCGTGGTGTCGAGCTGGGCGAGATGGTGGGGCGTGAGCTGGATGTCCTCGAAGCTGCGTCCGCGCGCCCAGGCATGGGTGCGCAGCGCCAGCCACTGCTCGACCTGGGCGCTGGCCGGCGTGCGCACCGCTCGGCCGCGTGAGGCCAGCCAGCCGCGCTGCAGCGGCGACTGCGGGTAGAGGTGGGCGATGGGCGGCGTGAGGCCGTGCAGCGCATAGTCGCGGCCCAGGGCCAGGCCGGTGCGTTCGTGGGCGCCGATGGTGGCGGCAGGGGCGTCGCCCATGTCCAGGTCGAACTGGACGAGGGCGGGGCGGCCGGCCGGGGTGTGGATATGGGCTTGCATGGAAGGGCTCCTGGGGCTGGAAGGCAGGCCGTGGATTTCGCGGGCCTTGCATGCAGTCTGCGGGCCAGGTGGCTCATGAGATGATCCACTCGTGAAACCACTGTGATTTTTTTCAGCATGGACCGTACCGAACGCTTCTACCGGATCGAGCACCTGATCCGTACCCAGGGCTGCGTGTCCTTCGCCGCGCTGATCGCGGCGCTTGAGGTCTCGCCCGCCACGCTGAAGCGCGACCTGGCCTATCTGCGCGAGCGGCTGGACGCGCCCATTGAGTACGACGCCGCCGAGAACGGCTACCGCTTCGGCCAGCAGTGGCGCGGCGGCAAGCACGAGCTGCCGGGCGTGTGGTTCAACGAGGCCGAGCTGCATGCGCTGCTGACCATGCAGCAGATGCTGGCGGGGCTGGACGGGCAGGGCGTCGTCGGCCGCCATCTGCAGCCGATGTTCGACAAGATCACCGGCATGCTCGGCGTGGACGCGAGCGAGGCCGAGGAGCTGCGGCGGCGCGTGCGCCTGATCGGCACGGCGCGGCGGCGCATGGCCAGCGAGGCGTTCGAGACGGTGGGCAGCGCCGTCGTCAAGCGGCGCCGGTTGGACATCCGCTACCGCAAGAAGCGCGGCGGCGAGGTGGGCGACCGCGAGGTGTCGCCGCAGCGCCTCGTCCACCACCGCAACACCTGGTACCTGGACGCCTGGTGCCATGCCAGCGGCGGCTACCGGCGCTTTGCGATCGACGGCATCGAGGCCGCGACGCTGCTGGACGCCGAGGCCCGCGCCGTGCCCTTGGCCGAACTGGAAGCGGAGCTGGACCAGGGCTATGGCATCTTCGCCGGCGGCACGCCGCGCGAGGCCGAACTGCTGTTCAGCGCCGAGGCGGCGGCCTGGGTGTCGCGCGAGGAATGGCACCCGGTCCAGCGCAGCGAATTCCTGCCCGATGGCCGCTGGCGCCTGCACCTGCCCTATGTGGACGACACCGAGCTGCTGATGGACCTGCTGCGCCATGCCGGCCAGGTCGAGGTCGTGGCGCCGGTGCCGTTGCGCGAAGCCCATGCGCGGCGGCTGCGCGAGGCCGTCGCGGCCTTGTCGGTGTAGGACAAGCGCGCTTCATTGCCATGCGGCAAGGCGGCCATGGGCAATCGCGTTAGGCTTGGATCTTCTCGACCAAGGAGTACACGATGAGCAACACGACCCAGGCGAAGGAAAAGCTGGCTTCCGACTTCCGCGCGGTGATGGACGACATCGACGCGCTGATGACGGCCACCACCAACAAGGCCGACGGTGAAGTCAAGGCCCTGCGCGCCCGCATCCAGGACCAGCTTTCCGGCGCTCGCGAGAAGCTGCTGGACGCCCAGCACGAGGCCGTGCAGCGCGCCCGAGACGCTGCCACCGCCACCGACGACTACGTCCACGCCAAGCCCTGGCAGGCCATCGGCGTCGCCGCCGCCGTCGGTCTTGCGTTGGGCGTCTTGATCGGCCGCCGTTGAAGGACGACCGCGAGCCCGTCTCCGCGCCGCTGCGGCGGCTCGGGGCCTCGCTGCTGACGCTGGGCCGCATCCGGCTCGAACTCTTCGCCATCGAGGCGCAGGAGGAGAAGGAGCGCATCGCCGGCCTGCTGCTGTGGGCCGTGCTGGCGGCGCTGCTGGCGGGCTTCGGCCTGATGCTGCTGCTGCTGCTCGTCACCGTGGCGCTGTGGGACAGCCATCGCCTGCTGGCGCTCGGCTGCAGCACGGCGGTGCTGGTCGCGGCGGCGGTGTTCGCGGTGCTCAAGGTCAGGGCCTTGATCGCCCAGCCGGCCAGCCTGTTCCAGTCCAGCCTCGCCGAATTGCGCACCGACGCCGAAGCGCTGCGGCGCCGGGAAGAACCATGATTCCCGCCGACCGCGCACAGCGGGCCGAGCGCAAGGCCGACCTGCTGCTGGCCTCGGCCCTGCTGCGCGATCAGGCCGCGCTGGCCGTGGACGACCTCGGGGGCCGGGCCGACGGCTGGACGCGCCGTCTGCTGGCCTGGCGCGCGCTGCTCTCCCACCCCGCCGTGCTCGCGGCGGCGGGCGGCGGCGCGGCCTTCTTCGCGGCGGGCGGGCCGGCCTGGCGCGGCCGGCTCTGGCGCGGGCTGCGCTGGGCATGGCGGCTGTGGCGGGTGAACTACCGACGGGGTGCTTGACTACGGCGCCTTGCCGACGACGAGGTAGACACCCAGCAGCGTCACGCCCATGCCGGCGATGGCCTGGGCGCCGAGGGTCTCGCCGAACAGCAGCCAGGCCATCACGGCGGTGACGGAAGGCACGAGGTACATGGTGCTGGACACGGCGGTGACGCGGCCGTGGCGCAGCATGTAGAACATCAGGCTGATGCCGCCGGCCGTCAACACGAGGATGCTCCAGGCCATCGCGGCCCACACCGGCAGATTCCATTCGATGCGCATCGGCTCCAGCGCCCAGGCCACCGGCAGCGTGGCCGCCAGCGAGGCCGCGAACTGCACGACCTGGCCGGTGCGCAGGTCGAAATGGGGCACGAAGCGTTTCTGGTACAGCGTGCCGCCGGTGATGCCCAGCAGCGACATCAGGCACAGCAGCAGCGGCGGGCCGAAGCCGGTGCCCAGCGCCAGCTTGTGCCAGATGACGAGGACGACGCCCGCCAGCCCGAGCGCCACGCCCAGCCACTGGCGCGGCGAGACGCGCTCGCCGATCAGCGGCGCGAGCCCCGCCACCAGCACGGGCTGCAGGTTGACGATGAGGGCCGCCGTGCCGGCCGGCAGGCCCTGGCGGATGGATACCCAGACGCCGCCCAGGTAGAGCGCCTGGATGGCGATGCCGGCGACGGCCAGATGCGCCACCTCGCGCCGGTCCGGCCAGGCCGCGCGCGCGGCCAGCGCCAGTCCCAGCATCAGCACGATGACGCCGGCATAGCGCCAGCACAGAAAGGTCAGCGGGTCGGCATAGGGGGCGGCCAGCTTGGCGACGATGTAGCCGGTGGCCCAGATGAAGATGAACAGGGGCGGGGCGAGGCGGTCGAGCAGGGGCATGCGCCCATCATCTCAGCCGGTGGCGTTGGCCGATGCATCGGTGGCGACGAGTTCGCGCAGACAGGGCAGGCAGAGACAGTCGCTGTAACGGGCGGCCAGTTCGGCGCGCAGGGCCGCGCTCAGATGCAGGTCGAAGCAGGCGCAATGGCCGGACGCGGCGCTGCATTCAAAGCCGCCGCCGCAGCGCGGGCAGCGTGTGTCCGGGGGCAGGGCGGCATCGGTGAGCATGCGGCAGATTGTGGCGCCGGCAACGAAAAAAGCCCCCGGCCAGCAGGCGCGGGGGCTTTGTGGCTTGAACCGGCGAGGCTTACGGGCGCTCGCGCTTGGGCAGGGCGGCCAGGCCCGGCACGGGCAGATTGGTCGTCGCGACCGTGGCATTGTTGGGCACGGCGAAGAAGGTCCAGACGCTGTTGGACGGGAACACCAGCGCGGAGTTGGTGTAGATGGGCGTTGCCGAGGTCGGCACCGTCACGTCCACCTGGGCGCCCGTCGAGGAGCTGGAGATCGAGCCGGACACCGGCGTGGACGAGGTGCCCGAGTTGACGTTGGACGCGATCGAGCCGTAGCCGACGTTGAGGCCGACGCCGTTGATGGGCAGTGCGTTGACGAGGCGGATCTTGATGTCGCCGGACACGGTGGGCAGGCGGTTGTCGTCGTCCAGCACGGCCAGTTTGGCGGCGGCGGGGTCGCCGTAGACCATCAGCGTGGTGTCCTTGCCGGCCACCAGGGTCGGGTTGCTGAAGCTGTAGTTGGCGCCGTTGACGGCGATGCTCAGCGTGGCGGCGCCGGCATCGACGGTCACGTAGTCGCTGATCAGCGGGCTGATGGCCTCGCTGCTGAACATGGGCTGGCCGTTGATGGACGAGGTGACCTTGCCGCCGTCGGCCAGCGCGGCGACGGTGCGCACGCGGCTCTGGGTGTTGGCGAAGTTCTTGGCGACGCCCTTCTGCACCAGGGTGATGCCGTTGACGAGCACGCCGCCTTCGGTGGCGGTCAGGATCAGCGTGTTGACGCTGGTCGAGTCGAGCGTGACGGCCGGGATGTCCAGGCGCAGGTCGGTGCGCTTGTTGTAGCCGGTCACGCGCACGCGGAAGGTGCCCGAGTTGATCTGGATGTAGCCGCTGCCGGCGCCGCCCTGCAGATTGGTGGTCAGCGCGGTGGCGTTGTCCAGACTGTCGGCGGCGCTGGTCACGTAGATGTCCAGCGCGCCGGCGTCGGGGGCCAGGTTCAGAACCAGCAGCTTGGCCTTGTTGGCGTCGGGGACCGTCTCGGCTTCCTGCAGCAGCGTGGTGCGGATGGCACCGGCGAAGCCGTAGGTGATGAAGGTGTAGTTGCTGCCCGAGGCAAGCGAGGGCGTGGTGGCCGACACGCTGGTGCCGACCGTGCTTTCCAGCACCTTGGTGGCCGTGGCGTCGGTGTTGACGCCGGCGTAGTCGCCGACGGCGGCGTAGGCGACCTTGCTGTTGATGGTCTTGTCGTTGACCGACAGATCCAGCTGGGCATAGGAGCGCGTGGCGTTGAGCAGGCGCACCTGCGTATCGCTGCCGCCGTCGCCACCGCTGCCGCAGGCGGTCAGGAAGGCCGTGGCCGACAGGCTCAGCGTCAGGACCAGTCGCGTGGCCCAGGGGGTGAATCGCATCGAAAACTCTCCGAAAAAACCAAACCGCCGGGCTGAATCCCAAGAATGCGGACTCGCGATTAGAACCCAAGCCGGGGGTGCCGCCATTTCCGCTGTCTAGCACCGGGTGAAGAACTGTTGCTGCAAGCACACCACGGCGGTGGGCAGAACGTGCCAGCGTCGTCGCTAGCATCGCCGGGATGAACTATCCCCATCTCCTCTCCCCCCTGGACCTCGGCTTCACGACGCTGAAGAACCGCGTGCTGATGGGCAGCATGCACACCGGCCTGGAAGACGGCAGCAAGCACTTCGAGCGCATGGCGGTGTTCTTCGCCGAGCGCGCCCGGGGCGAGGTGGGGCTGATCGTCACTGGCGGCTTCGCGCCCAATATCGAGGGCTGGGCCAAGCCCTTCGCCGGCACGCTGGCGACCTCGGGCGCGGCGCGGCGGCACCGGCTCATCACGGACGCCGTGCATGCCGAGGGCGGCCGGATCGCGCTGCAGATCCTGCACACGGGCCGCTACGGCTATTCACCGCTGTGCGTGGCGCCGTCGCGCCTCCAGAGCCCGATCAGCCCGTTCACGCCGCGCGAGTTGAGCGCGCGCGGCATCGAGCGGCAGATCCGCGCCTTCGTCCGCTGTGCCCGGCTGGCCCGCGAGGCGGGCTATGACGGCGTGGAGCTGATGGGCAGCGAGGGCTATTTCCTGAACCAGTTTCTCGTCGCGCACACCAACCGGCGCACGGATGGCTGGGGCGGCAGCTACGAGAACCGCATGCGCCTGCCGCTGGAAGTCCTTGCCCGCATGCGCGAGGCGGTGGGGCCGGACTTCATCATCATCTACCGCCTGTCTATGCTGGACCTGGTGCCCGAGGGCAGCAGCTGGGACGAGGTGGTGGAGCTGGCGCGGCGCGTGGCGCGCGGGGGCGCCACGATCATCAACACCGGCATCGGCTGGCACGAGGCGCGCATCCCGACCATCGCCACCAGCGTGCCGCGCGCGGGCTTCGCGTGGGTGACCGCGAAACTCCGCGCCCGGCTGCGCGAGGAAGGCATCACGACGCCGCTCGTCACCAGCAACCGCATCAACACGCCCGAGGTGGCGGAAGGACTGCTGGCCGAGGGCGCGGCGGACATGGTGTCGATGGCCCGGCCCTTTCTGGCGGACCCGCAGTTCGTGCAGAAGGCGCGCCAGGGCCGGGCGGACGAGATCAACACCTGCATCGCCTGCAATCAGGCCTGTCTGGACCACACCTTCGCGCAGAAGATCTCCACCTGCCTCGTCAACCCGCGCGCGGCCTATGAGCAGGAGATCGTGCCGAGGCCGGTGGCGGGTGGTGCGAAGAAGCGCATCGCCGTCGTCGGCGCCGGCCCGGCGGGGCTGGCCGCAGCGACGACGCTGGCCGAGCGCGGCCATGCGGTGACGCTGTTCGACGCGGCGGGCGAGATCGGCGGCCAGTTCAATATGGCGCGGCGCATCCCGGGCAAGGAAGAGTTCGCCGAGACGCTGCGCTATTTCCGCCGCCGCATCGAGGTCACGGGTGTCGCGCTGCGGCTGGACTGCCGGGTCTCGGCCGATGACTTGGCCGGCTTCGACGAGGTGCTGCTGGCCACCGGCGTCAGCGCGCGCGATCCGAAGATCGCCGGCCAGGCCGAGGGCGTGGCGCGCGGCCAGGTGCTGAGCTATATCGACGTGCTGAGGCATGGCCGGCCGGTGGGCGCGCGGGTGGCCATCGTCGGCGCGGGCGGTATCGGCTTCGACGTGGCGGAATACCTGCTGGAAGCCGGCCATTCGCTGACGCTGGACCCGGCCGCCTGGCGCCGCCACTGGGGTGTGGGCGACCCGGAGCAGGTGCGCGCCGGCTTGGCTGCCCCGGCGCCCGAGGCGCCCACCCGTGAAGTCACGCTGCTGCAGCGCAAGGCCGGCAAGCCGGGCGCGGGCCTGGGCAAGACGACGGGCTGGATCCACCGCGCGGCGCTGAAGATGAGGCGGGTGGACATGCTGGCCGGCGTCAACTACGAGCGGATCACGGCCGAGGGCCTGTGGGTCAGCTATGGCGAGAAGCGCGCGGACGCCCAGTTGATCGAGGCCGACACCATCGTGCTGTGCGCCGGCCAGGAGCCGCTGCGCGAACTGGAGGCGCCGCTGCGGGCGGTGGGTGCCAGCGTCCACCTGATCGGCGGTGCGCTGGAAGCCGGCGAACTGGATGCGAAGCGGGCCATCCTGCAGGGCACGCAGCTCGGCTGCCGGCTGTGAACCTGATGTTGAATCAGCGCTGGGAGAGTTCCCAGAGCTGGTAGAGGGTGTCGTTGTCCTGCTCGACGACTTGCAGGCCCTGGGCCAGGTCGAAGCTGGAGTCGAACCAGCCGCAAGGCTCGGGCCTGTACGCGCCGGGCGTGGTGCGGGAGCGGGGCAGCGCCGCCTGCGGCAGCTTGGAACTGGACCAGGGGTGCTGGGAAGCGCTGAAGAATTGCATGGGGGCTCCGGTGCGGTGGGGTGCTCGACGCCGTGAAAAACGTCACACCGTCAGCATCGCCGCCGGCCCGCCCGCCGGCCATCGCCCCTTGGGCGGACCGAGGGGGGATGGCTGCGGGCGGCATCCCCCGTCACCCCCCCAAAGAGGGAGAAAAAGGGAGAAAAAAACGACTCTGACCCCATTTTAAAAATGGGGTCAGAGTCGTTTTTCGCGGGGGCTTATTCAGTATGCGCAGATCGCGCGGCGGCCGGGGGGCGCAGAATCGGCGCTTCGCCACGAGCGTCCTTTTCCCGCCCACGATGAAGCTCTCTCCGCTGTTTGCCGCCATCGCGGCCGCCCTGCTGGTGGCCACCACCCCCCTCGCCCACGCCAACTCCGGCCCGGGCGTGAGTTGGCAGGCCGCCGCGGCGGATGCCGACATCGACCGCCATTTCGCCCAGGCCCGCGCCGAGAAGAAGCCGGTGCTGCTGTACTGGGGCGCGAAGTGGTGCCCGCCTTGCAACCAGTTGAAGGCGACGTTGTTCAACCGCGCGGATTTCATCGAGCAGAGCAAGGCTTTCGTCGCCGTGGGCATCGACGGCGACGCGCCCGGCGCGCAGAAGCTGGGCACGCGCTTCAAGGTGCGCGGCTATCCGACGCTGATCCTGTTCAGCCCCAACGGCAGCGAGATCACCCGCCTGCCCGGCGAGGCGGATGCGGCCCAGGTGATGAGGGTGCTGCAACTGGGCCTGTCCAGCGGCCGGCCTGTCAAGGCGGTGCTGGCGGACGCCCGGGCCGGCAAGAAACTCAATGCCAACGAATGGCGGCTGCTCGGCTTCTACGGCTGGGAGACGGATGAACAGCAACTGCTGCCGGCCGAACAGCGCGCGGCGACCCTGGCCCAGCTCGCCAAGGCCAGCGAGGGCGTGGGCGCCGACATGGCGGAAACAGCGACGCGCCTGTGGCTGAAATCCGTTGGCGCGATGGCCGAGGGCAAGGCGGCCGACCCGGCGCAACTGCCGCGCCTGCGCGCCGTGCTGGCCGATGCCGCCCAGGCGCGCGCGCAGATGGACGTGCTGACGAACGAGGCGCCCGATCTCGTCAAGGCCTTCGCGCCGGCGCCGGGCGAGGCGCGCAATGCCCTCGTCGCCGAGTTCGACGCCGCGCTGAAGCGCCTGAATGCGGACGCGACGCTCTCCCGCGCCGACCGCCTGAACGCGCTGCAGGCCCGCATCGACCTGGCCCGCATCGATGCGGCCCGGGACGACCCCCATCCCAAGGCCATCCCTGCCGCGCTGCTGGCCGAGGCGCGCGAGCAGGCCGGCCGTGCCAACCGCGAGATCAGCGACGGCTACGAGCGCCAGGCCGTCGTCACCGAGGCCGCGTACCTGCTCGGCCGTGCCGGGCTGTGGAAGGAGAGCGACGAGCTGCTGAAGTCGGCGCTGGCGCGCAGCCACTCGCCCTACTACCTGATGAGCCAGCTCGGCGGCAATGCCAGAAAGCAGGGCAAGCCCGCCGAGGCGCTGCGCTGGTACGAGGAGGCTTTCGACAAGAGCGAAGGCCCGGCCACGCGGCTGCAATGGGGCGCGAACTATTTCGGCGCGCTGATCGAGCTGGCGCCGCAGGACGCGGCCCGCATCGAGAAGGCCGCCTCGCAGTTGTTCGCCGAGGCCGCCAAGGACCCCGGCGCCTTCTACGAGCGCAGCGAGCGTTCGCTGAAGAAGGTGGCTGGCCTGCTGGCGAAATGGGGCCAGACGCCCGCGCAAACGGCGGCCGTCGGCCGGCTCAAGGCCCAGCTCGACGGCGTCTGCGGCAGGCTGGACGCGGCGGACGCCAAGGCCCGCTCGGCCTGCCGCGCGCTGCTTACTTGATCAGCCCTTCGTCCTTCATCGCCGCTTGCACGGCGGGGCGGGCGCGCATGCGCTCCATGAAGGCGCCGAGGTTCGTCAGCGCGGCGATGTCCACGCCGACGAACTGGCACCAGTTGGCGACGGTGAACAGATAGGCGTCGGCCACGCAGAAGGCCTCGCCGGTCAGATAGGCCTTGCCGGCGAGTTGGCCGTCCACCCAGGTGAAGCGCTCCACCAGCTTGGCGCGGAACAGCGCCTTGGTCTCGTCCGGCACGGCCGGGTTGAACAGCGGCGAGAAACCCTTGTGCAGCTCGCTGGTGATGAAGTTCAGCCACTCCAGCACGCGGTAGCGCGCCATCGTGCCGGTGGCCGGGATCAGGCCGCGCTCGGGCACCTGGTCGGCGATGTATTGCACGATGACCGGGCCTTCGGACAGGCGCTGGCCGTCGTCCAGCTCCAGCAGCGGCACATAGCCCTTGGGGTTGATCGTGTAGTAGTCGGTGCCGTCCTGCAGCTTGTGGGACTTGGTGCTGGCCAGCACGGCCTCGAAGGGCAGGCCGGACTCCTTCAGCACGATGTGCGGCGACAGGGAACAGGCGACGGGGCTGTAGTAGAGCTTCATGGGCTATTCCGGTGGGTTTTCCGGGTGGGTTGCGAGAGCCGCGAGCCTACGCGAAGGCGGCAAATCCCCACGCGCGGCCCGGTCGGCGCGGCAGGGCTGCCACTCATGCGGCCGCCCCCGCCGTTCATCCTCACGCACCCTGCCGCTCGCCACCCCGGCCCGATACTGCCGCCCGTTCCAACGACACGAGACCCCCTCATGCGTGACCGGCGGCGCCCTCTGGCCCTATTCATCCCCTTGCTGATGCTGATGTGCGGCGTCGCCAGCGCCGCACCGCTGCAGCCCTGCCGCATCGACGGCATCCCCAACGAACTGCAGTGCGGCAGCCTGCAGCGCCCGCTGGACCCGGCGCGGCCGGAGGGCGTGAAGATCGACGTGCACTACCTCGTCGTGCCCGCGATGGCGCGCAACAAGCAGCCCGATGCGGTATTGCTGCTGGCCGGCGGCCCCGGCCAGAGCGCCATCAAGCTGGCCGCACGCGCGCTGCCGGGGCTGGCTCGGCTGAACAACCGGCGCGATCTGGTCTTCATCGACCAGCGCGGCACCGGCCGCTCCGCGCCGCTGGACTGTCCGGACGACAGCCAGTTGCCCATCACCGAGCAGCTCGACGCCGCCGCGCAACTGCGCCGCCTGGACGCCTGCCGCGCGGCGCTGGAAAAGCTGCCGTATGGCGATCTGCGCTTCTTCACGACCACCATCGCCATGCAGGACATGGACGCCGTGCGCGAGGCCCTGGGCGTGCCGCAGTGGAACCTCATCGGCGGCAGCTACGGCACGCGCGCCGCGCTGGAATACCTGCGCCAGTTCCCGACCAAGGTGCGCCGCACCGTCATCGACGGTGTGGCGCCGCCGGACATGGCGCTGCCGGCCAGTTTCTCGACCGACACCCAGGCCGCGCTCGACCAACTGCTGGACGCCGACGCCGACGCCAAGGCCGCGCCGGGCCAGCGCCCCTTGCGCCCCTTGCGGGCGGACTGGCAGCGCCTGCTCGCCTCGCTGCCGCGCGAGGTGAGCGTGGCCCAGCCGCTGACGGGTGCGCCCGAGCGCTTCACGGCGGACCGCGAGCTGGTGCTGCGCGCCGTGCGCGGGCCGCTCTACCAGCCGGCGCTGGCCGCCGCCTTGCCCGCCGCCATCCGCGCGGCGGCGGGCGGCGATTTCGCCGGCCTGTTCGGGCTCTCCACGGCCTTCGGCAGCCGCCCGTCGATGCGCCTCGCCCAGGGCATGCACTTCTCCGTCCTCTGCGCCGAGGACGAGCCCCGCGTCGCCGCCGCCCAGGACGCCCCCGGCGCCGACTTCCAGGCCCTCGACGCCCGGCTCTACGGCAGCGTCTGCAAGACCTGGCCCCGGGGCGAGGTGCCGGCCGCGTTCTATGAAATTCCGCCCGCGCCCAGCCCCGTGCTGCTGATGAGCGGCGGCGCCGACCCCGTGACGCCGCCGCGCCACGGCGAGCGCGTCGCCCGGGCGCTCGCCGTGGGCCAGCCGGCGCCCGTGCAGCACCTCGTCGTGCCCGAGGCCGGCCATGGCGTGATGGCCGTGGGCTGCGTGCGCGACCTGATGTTCCGCTTCATCGACGCCAAGGCCGACGCCGCCGCCCTGCCCCAGGACGGCGCCTGCGCCACGCGCATCCCGCGCCCCCTCAGCTTTCAACCCGTGCAGGCCGCGAAATGATCGAGATCCGCGACGTTCACAAGCAGTTCAGCACCCCGGCGGGCGGCAGCCTGTTCAAGCGCGCGCCCAAACGCATCGTGCAGGCGGTGCAAGGCGTCAGCCTGCATGCCGCCGACGGCCGCATCACCGGCCTGCTCGGCGCCAACGGCGCAGGCAAGACGACGACGCTGCGCATGCTCGGCGGCCTGTTCCCGCCCGACGCCGGCCATATCGCGGTGGACGGCATCACCGTGACGCGCCGCGAGCCGGCGATGGGCCGCCCCGAGCCGGCTCAGCCCCCTCGGGGGGTGGGAGGCGTGCAAGGCCGACCTGGGGGCACGTTGGCTGCCCTCGCCCGCATGGGCATCCTCGGCGACGCGCACGGCCTCTACCCGCGCCTCAGCGCGCGCGAGAACATCGTCTACTACGGCCGCCTGCAGGGCATGACGCCGGACGCCGCGAACGCCCGTGCCGAAGCACTCGCAAAGCTGCTCGACATGGGCGCCATCCTCGACCGCCGCGCCGACGGCTTCAGCCAGGGCGAGCGCATGAAGACGGCCCTGGCCCGCGCCCTGGTCCACGACCCCGCCAACATCGTGCTCGACGAGCCGACCAACGGCCTCGACGTGCTCGCCACCCGCGCGCTGCGCGAGGCCCTGCGCTGGCTGCGCAGCCCCGAGGGCGGCGGCAAGTGCATCGTTTTCTCCACGCACATCATGCAAGAGGTGGAGCAGTTATGCGACGAGGTCGTCGTCGTCTCCAAAGGCCGCAGCGTGGCGCACGGCAGCGTGCCGGCGCTGCTCGAACAGGCGGGCGAGGCCCGCTTCGAGGACGCCTTCGTCAAGCTCGCATTCCCGGAAGAGGTGGCCGCATGAAACAGGCGCTGATCGTTTTCGCAAAGGAACTCTCGGACGCCTTGCGCGACCGCCGCACGCTGCTGCGCCTGATGGTGCCCGCCCTGCTGCTGGGGCCGCTGCTGCTGACGGCGCTGTCCGGCCTGATCGCCTCGCTGGAGGAACGCGCCGAGCGGCGCGAGCTGATGGCCGTGGGCATGGCCCATGCGCCGACGCTGGCCAACTACATCGAGCGCCAGACCTACACCATCAAGGCCGCGCCGCCCGACTACGAGGCCAGCCTGCGCGCCAACAAGCTGCTGGAGCCGGTGCTTGTCGTGCCCGAGGACTTCGAGGCCAAGCTGCTGGCCGGCGAGGCACCCACGGTGGAGATCGTCAGCGACAGCGCCAACCAGCGCGCCGCCGCCGGCACCGGGGCGTTGGCGCGGTTGCTGGGTGGCTTCAACCGCGAGCGCGCGGCGCTCAACCTGGCCCTGCGCGGTGTCTCCACCCAGTTGCTGGAACCCGTGGACGTGCAGGAGCGCGACCTCGCCGGCGTGCAGGCCCGCGCGGCGCGGCTGACCAGCATCATCCCGATGTTCATCATCATGGCCGTGCTCTACGGCGCGCTGACCGCAGCGCTGGACAGCACGGCCGGCGAGCGCGAGCGCGGCTCGCTGGAGCCCCTGCTGATGAACCCCGTGCCCCATGGCGCCCTGGTGGCCGGCAAATGGGGCGCCGTGGCGCTGATGGGCATGGCGGTGGCGCTGCTGTCGAGCCTGAGCTTCGTGCCGGCGCAATGGCTGCTGAAAAGCGACAGCCTGCAGGCCATGTTCCAGTTCGGGCCCGGCGAGGTGCTGGCCTTCTGGCTGCTGCAGATCCCGTTGGCGGCCGGCCTGTCGGCGCTGCTGATGGCGCTGGCCATCCGCTCCAAGACCTTCAAGGAAGCGCAGGCCGGCAGCACCCTGGTCGTCACTGCCGTCAGCCTGATGCCCATGGTCACCCTGCTCAACCCGGGCGGCGACGCGCCCTGGTATCTCTGGGTGCCGGGCCTGGCGCAGAACACGCTGATGCTGGCCGTGCTCAAGGGCGAGGCGCTGCGCTGGACCCAGGTGCTGCCGGGCGTCGTCGTCGGCTTCGCGCTGGCGGCGGTGGCGCTGGCCTATGTGGCGCGCTCCATGCGCGCGGCGGTGGCGCGCTAACGCCTCAAGCCGGCGGACGGCCGGCGAGCCACGCTTGCAGGAAAGGGTCTTCCACCTGCGGTGGGCCGCTGCGCGCCAGCACGCCGAGCTTGCGCAGCCGCTCGGTGGCGGCGCGCAGCTTGCCGACGGTGGGCTCGCCGTCCTGACCCGGCAGCCGCGCGATCAGGGTTCGCGTCTCCGCGCCCAGCGGCGGCAAGCCCTGGGCGATGGCCCCCGCCAGTGCGCGCTCCAGCGGCTGCAGGGTGTCGATCAGCGCACGCCAGCCGGCCACGTGGCGTTCGTCGGCGAGGTAGCGGGCGAAGCCCTCGTCCACGTCCGTCTGTCCCTCGGCGGACATGGACTTGACGACGTCGCGCAGCAGCGCCGGCTTGTGGCCCAGCTTCTCGAACAGGCGGCGCAGGTCATCGATGAGCAGCTTGCGGCCCTTGTGGACGCGGCCGTAGTGGCTGGCCAGCGCTTGCAGGAATTCGTCGCCCAGCGGCGGGAAGTTCAGTACCTGGGCGAAGTGGTACATCGGCGCGCCGGCCGTGGCGAGCAGTTGCGCGAGTGCGTCGGGCGAGGAGCCGGTCAGCACTGCATGCACCTGGCGGCGGCGCTGGTGCAGCACGGCGCGCAGCGCGCCCGCGAGGGCGTCGGAGTTCGGGCCCTCGGCGAGGGCCTGGGCCTCGTCCAGCATCAGCAGCAGGGGCTGGCCGCAGGCAGCGTGCAGGCGCTGGATCAGCGCGTCGAAGCGCAGCTCGGGCGCGTCCGGCAGCTTGCGGCGCGCGGGCGCGGCGCCGAGATCGACGCTGACGCCCAGCGCGCCGACGCGCGTCACCGGCGTCTTGGCCGCGCGGCCGGCCGGGCCGGCGGGCACGGTGGCGTCGTCCAGCGCCTCTTCCAGCGCATGGTTGATGGCGGCCAGCGGCGCGCCGCGCTGCAGCCACAGGTCGGCATAGACGGGCCACCAGCCCTTGGCGCGCGCGGCGGGTGTGAGGTCGTGGTCGAGGAAATGGGTCTTGCCGATGCGGCGCGGCGCGAACAGCGCCAGCGGCCGGCCCGGCTGGGCCTCCAGCAGCGCCAGGTAGCCGGCAGCGAGCGCGGGGCGGTCGATGCTGACGGCGTCGAAGGCGGGCGCGGCGGCGGTGGCGGGCATCGCTCGATTGTGGCGTGCTGTTGTGGAAGCGACAAGTGCTGTACCAGCGACAACGAGCCGCACACGCCGTCAGCGCAGGGGCGCCGTCTGTTCTTCCATCCAGCCCAGCCAGCGCATGGCCTGCTCACGGCTGCTGCCGCACATCTCCTCGTGCGGCGGCAGCGAGCCGCAGACGGCCGGACGCTCGGGCCGGCCGAAGATCTTGCATCGCAGTTCGTCGTCGAGCTGCACGCAGCGCACGCCGGCCGGCTTGCCCTGCGGGTGGCCGGGGATGGGCGAGCTGATCGACGGGGCGATGCAGCAGGCGGCACAGCGGGGGCGGCAGTCCATCGCGGGATTGTCCGGTCAGAGCAGCGAGCAGCGCCGCCGCCCTTTCATGTGAGGGAGCGCGGCTCCAGCGGCGACCGGCCGGTGGGCCCGGCCAAAGTGCGCGGCGTTGGCGACGGCGTGCAGGATGCGGCGGGTCATCGCCGCCCCTGTTCTTGCCGGATGAGTGCCAGTCCTTGAGCATAGCCCGTCACCTCGAACCCGGGGAAGCGGCGCTTGAACTTCGAGGCGTCGAACAGGTTGTCGTATGCGTAGCGGGACAGCAGTTCGCGCAGTTCGCGCACCTGCCTGGAGACGAGGCCGGCGGCCGTCAGGGCCCAGCGGCCGACGACCTGGTACGAGGGTGCCACGCCGAAGGCCTCGGCCGCCAGCGCGCGGCTCGCGTCGGGCGTCCAGATCAACGTGCGCCGCGTGTCGTCGCGTACGGGCACGCGCGGCGTCCGGCCGGCCTTGAGGCGGTCGATGACCAGCGCGTTCGTGATGCTCTGCGTCTTGCCCGGGCCGTAGAACTCCGGCGCCCGGCCGATGACGACGGGGATGTCGCCCCGTGCCATTTCCTCCAGCACGGCGGACGCCATCGCCGCGCGCACCCGGCCCTTGCGGCCGACGGGCTCGAAGGGCGCGTCCTCGGTCAGCACGCGGTCGTCCTGCGGGTACATATAGGTGTTGTCGAAATAGACGAACTTGGCGCCCGCCGCGCGGGTCGCGTCGAGGGCGTTCTTCAGCATCACGGGGAATTGCGCCTCCCACAGTGCCGTGTCGGGCGGCAGGCCGGCGGTGAAGTAGACGATGCGGCTGCCCTTGACGGCCTCCAGCGCCTGCCGGGCGTCGAGCAAATCCGCCGGCGCCAGCACGTCGCCGTCGTTGACCTTGCGCGGGCTGCGGCTCACGAGGCGCAGGTCGCGGGTGTGCGTGCGCCGCAGTTCCCGCGCCAGCTCGACGGCGATCTGCCCCGTAGCGCCCAGGATGGTTTGCATCTTGCTCCTTGCTTGACCGTGCCGGAACTCTAAGATTGAAGTGAAGTTCAATGTCAAGCGCCTGAGGAGGAGCCCATGAGGATCGGCGAATTGGCCCAGCGCACCGGCCTGGCGGCGTCGCGCATCCGCTTCTACGAAAAGAGCGGCCTGCTCAGCACCGTCCAGCGCCAGGACAACGGCTATCGCCAATACGGCCCCGAGGCGCTGTGGATGCTGGAGATCATTGCGAGCGCCCAAGGTGCCGGGTTCTCGCTCGACGAGGTCCGCAGCCTGCTGCCGGACGCGCAGGCCACCTGGCGGCACGAGGCCCTGCTGGGCAGCCTGCAGCGCAAGGTGGCCGACATCGAGCGGCTGCAGGCGCGCCTCGCGCACAGCAAGGCGCAGTTGCTCGTCGCCATCGAAAGCGTGAAGAACCGCCCCGAGGAGCTGGCCTGCGCGGACCGGCCCCGGTGGCTGCTGGACCAGTTGCGCCAAGGCGCCCCGGACGGCGCCGGACAGGGTGACTTATCCACAGCCAGTTCGTAAAATTCGGGGTTTGCCCGAGCCTGCATCCAGTTCTTGCGCGGGCCTGTTGCTCTTTCCAGGATCGAGATGCTCTACCCCAAGGAATTCGACGTCATCGTCGTCGGCGGCGGCCATGCCGGCACCGAGGCGGCGCTGGCCGCCGCGCGCATGGGTGCGGCCACGCTGCTGCTGACCCACAACATCGAGACGCTGGGCCAGATGAGCTGCAACCCCAGCATCGGCGGCATCGGCAAGGGCCATCTCATCAAGGAAGTGGATGCGCTCGGCGGCGCGATGGCGCTGGCGACCGACGAGGCCGGCATCCAGTTCCGCATCCTGAACGGCAGCAAGGGCCCGGCCGTGCGGGCCACGCGCGCCCAGGCCGACCGCATCCTCTACAAGGCCGCCATCCGCCAGCGGCTGGAGAACCAGCCGAACCTGATGCTGTTCCAGCAGGCGGTGGATGACCTGATGGTGGAAGGCGAGCGCGTGGTCGGCGCCGTCACGCAGGCCGGCATCGCCTTCCGCGCCCGCGCGGTCGTGCTGACGGCCGGTACCTTCCTGGACGGCCGCATTCACGTCGGGCTGGAGAACTACAGCGCCGGCCGCGCGGGCGACCCGCCCGCCGTGTCGCTGTCGGCACGCCTGAAGGAGCTGAAGCTGCCGCAAGGCCGGCTCAAGACCGGCACGCCGCCGCGCCTGGACGGCCGCACCATCGACTTCTCCAAGTGCGAGGCGCAGCCCGGCGACCTGGACCCGGTGCCCGTGTTCAGCTTCATCGGCAACACCGCCATGCACCCGCAACAGGTGCCGTGCTGGATCACGCACACGAATCTGAAAACCCACGAGATCATCCGCAGCGGCTTCGACCGCAGCCCGATGTTCACCGGCGTCATCGAGGGCGTGGGCCCGCGCTACTGCCCCAGCATCGAAGACAAGGTGAACCGCTTCGCCGACAAGGGCTCGCACCAGATCTTCCTGGAGCCGGAAGGCCTGACGACGCACGAGTTCTACCCGAACGGCATCTCCACCTCCCTGCCCTTCGACGTGCAGCTGGCCGCCGTGCGCAGCATCCCCGGCCTGGAGAACGCCGACATCCTGCGCCCCGGCTACGCGATCGAGTACGACTACTTCGACCCGCGCGGGCTCAAGAGTTCCTTCGAGACCAAGGCCATCCAGGGCCTGTTCTTCGCCGGCCAGATCAATGGCACGACCGGCTACGAGGAAGCCGCGGCCCAGGGACTATTTGCCGGCCTGAACGCCGCGCTGCAAGTGCGCGGCGAGGTGCCTTGGACGCCGGCCCGCGACCAGGCCTATCTGGGCGTGCTGGTGGACGACCTCATCACCAAGGGCGTCACCGAGCCCTACCGCATGTTCACCAGCCGCGCCGAGTTCCGGCTGCAACTGCGCGAGGACAACGCCGACCTGCGCCTGACCGAGACCGGCCGCCAGTTGGGGCTGGTGGACGATGCGCGCTGGGATGCCTTCAACCGCAAGCGCGACGCGGTTTCACGTGAAACCGAGAAGCTCAAGAGCACCTGGGTCCACCCTGGCATCCTGCCGGCGGCGGAGGCCGAGCGGCTGGTCGGCAAGGCGTTGGAGCGCGAATACAACCTCGCCGACCTGCTGCGCCGGCCCGGCGTGGGCTTCGACACGGTGGCCGAAGTCGCCGCGATTGCGCGACCCGAGGCGGGTGTTTCACGTGAAACGCTGACCACCGAGCTGGGCCGCGAGCTGGCCGACCTTGTGGCCGAGCAGGTCGAAATCAGCACCAAATACGCCGGCTACATCAACAAGCAGATGGACGACGTGGCCCGCGCCGCCCATTTCGAGCACCTGAAACTGCCGGAAGAGCTGGACTACGGCCTCGTCCATGCCCTCTCCTTCGAGGCGCGGCAGAAGCTCAACACCCACCGCCCCGAGACGCTGGGCCAGGCGTCGCGCATCTCCGGCATCACGCCGGCCGCGATCTCGCTGCTGCTGGTGCATCTGAAGAAGGGCAAGTTCAAGGGCTTCACCAAGGCCGAGGCCGCATGAGGCCCGCGCTCGAAGCGGCGGCCGCACAGCTCGGCCTCGACCTTTCGCCCACGCAGATCGACCAGTTGCTGGCCTACCTCGCGCTGCTGCAAAAGTGGAACAAGGTCTACAACCTGACCGCCGTGCGCGACCCGGCGCAGATGCTGAGCCATCACCTGATCGACAGCCTCGCCGTCATCGCCCCGCTGATGCGTCACGGCGCAGCAATTCGGGCGCCGGGCCGCCCCAAGGCCGAATTGCCCTCCCTTGGGGAGGTGCCTGCGTATTCGCAGGCGGAGGGCCAACAGGTCTCACGGCTGATGGACGTGGGCGCGGGCGGCGGCCTGCCCGGCGTCGTCATCGCCATCTGCTGCCCGGGCAGCGATGTGAGTTGCGTCGATGCCGTTGCCAAGAAGGCCAGCTTCATCCAGCAGGCCGCCGCCGAGTTGAAGCTGCCCAACTTGCACGGCGTCCACAGCCGCGTCGAGGCGCTGAGCACGCCGCCCTTCGGCGTCATCACCTCGCGCGCCTTCGCCTCGCTGGCCGACTTCACCGCGCTGACCCGCCAGCACCTGGCACCGGGCGCCGTCTGGATGGCGATGAAGGGCCAGCACCCCGCCGACGAAATCGCCGCCCTGCCGGCCGACGTGGACGTGTTTCACGTGGAACAACTCGCCGTGCCGGGCCTGGACGCGCAGCGCTGCCTGGTTTGGATGCGGCAGCGGTGACGCTGCCTTCGCTGAATGCGCCCCCGCTGAACTACCATCCTTCATGGCCAAAATTTTCTGCATCGCCAACCAGAAGGGCGGCGTCGGCAAGACCACCACCACCGTCAACCTCGCCGCCGGGCTGGCGCAGATCGGCCAGCGCGTGCTCGTCGTGGACCTGGACCCGCAGGGCAATGCGACCATGGGCTCGGGCATCGACAAGCGCAAGCTGGCGCTGACGGTCTACGACGTGCTGCTGGAATCCGCCGCCATCGCCGAGGCCCGCAGCCGTGCCGAGAAGGCCGGCTACGACGTGCTCGGCGCCAACCGCGAGCTGGCCGGCGCAGAAGTCGAACTGGTGGAGCTGGAACGCCGCGAGGCCCGGCTCAAGGCCGCGCTGGCCGCTGCCGCGCAGGACTACGACTTCATCCTCATCGACTGCCCGCCCTCGCTCTCGATGCTGACGCTCAATGGCCTGTGCAGCGCCCATGGCGTCATCGTGCCGATGCAGTGCGAATACTTCGCGCTGGAAGGACTGACCGACCTGGTCAACACCATCAAGCAGATCCACGCCAACCTCAACCCCGAACTGCAGATCATCGGCCTGCTGCGCGTCATGTTCGACCCGCGCATCACGCTGCAACAGCAGGTCAGCGAGCAGCTCAAGGCGCATTTCGGCGACAAGGTGTTCAACACCGTCATCCCGCGCAATGTGCGGCTGGCCGAGGCGCCGAGCTACGGCCTGCCGGGCGTCGTCTTCGACCCCAGCTCGCGTGGCGCGCAGGCCTTCGTCGAGTTCGCCCGCGAGATGGTCAGGCGCATCGAGACGATGCGCTGATGGACACGCTGGCGCTGCGTGCCGAACTCGCCGGCCTCGACGCCAGCGCCCCGCCCCAGCAGGCCGACATCGACGGCTGGCTGATCCGCCTCTCCCCCGGCAAGGCCAAGCGCTCGCGCTGCATCAATGCGCTGCGCTGTGGGACGCTGCCGCTGGACGATCTGCTGGCCCGCTGCCAGCAGGCCTACGACGCCGCCGGCCTGCCGCTGGCCGTGCGCATCACGCCCTGGACCCAGCCCGCCGATCTGGACGCCCGCCTCGCCGCCCGGGGCTGGGCCGCCTTCGACGCGGCCGACGTGATGCTGCTCGATGCCATCGCGCCCGACCCTGCCCCGGCCGCGCTCCAGCCCCTGTCCGCCCATGACTACGCCGCCACCGTCGGCGCGCTGCGCGGCTCGCCGGCAGGTGCCGTCGCCGCCCATGCGGAGCGCATCGCCGACGCGCCCGTCCGCTACCAGGGCTTCGCCTTGAACGATGCGGACGGCGCGCTGCTGGCCTGCGGCCAGATGGTCGTCGCGGGCGAGCTCGTCGGCCTTTACGACATCGCCTCGGCCGCCCCCCGCCAGGGCCACGGCGAGCACCTCTGCCGCGCGTTGCTGGCCCTCGCCCACGCCCAGGGCGCGCGTCAGGCCTATCTGCAAGTCGGCAGCGACAACGGCGCGGCGCAGCGGCTCTACGCGCGCCTGGGCTTCCTCTTCGCCTACCGCTACCACTACCGCAGCCCCGAGAAGGAACTGACTTGAAGCTGCGCCGCCTGCGCACCAGCGACCTGCCCGCCTTCCAGGCCTACCGCCGCGATCCCGAGGTCGGCCGCTGGCAGGGTTGGACGCCCCAGCCCGACGCCGAGGCCCTCGCCTTCCTCGCCGAGATGGCCGCCGCCCCGCTGTTCGCGCCCGGCCGCTGGACGCAGCTCGCCATCGCCGACGCCGCGACGGACCTCCTGCTCGGCGACCTCGGCATCCACATCGCCGCCGACGGCCGCGAGGCCGAGTTCGGTTTCACCCTCGCCCGCGCCGCCCAGGGCCGTGGCCTCGCCGGCGCCGCCGTGCGCGCGGCCACCGCGCTGGTGCTCGCGCAGACGACCGTCCAGCGCATCCACGCGCAGACCGACGCACGCAACGCCGCCTGCATCCGTCTGCTGGAACGTCTCGGCGCCCGCCTCGTCGAACGCATCGCCACCGAATTCCGCAACGAGCCCTGCATCGAGCTGCGCTATGAGATAAGGCAGAGTCGATAGCCCAAGGCAATCATTGCCTTTCTCCGAATCAAATATGCAGATCGGGCGCCCCTCCCTAGGATGCATCCATCCGATGCACCCCATGGAGACCGCGATGACCAAGCCCACCTGCCCTGTCTGCCCCGTCACCCACCTGACCACCGACTTCGGCGCCCCCGTGCCGACCAACCGCGACAGCCTCACCGCCGGCCCGCGCGGCCCGCTGCTGGCGCAGGACGTCTGGCTCAACGAGAAGCTGGCCAACTTCGTCCGCGAAGTCATCCCCGAGCGGCGCATGCACGCCAAGGGCTCCGGCGCCTTCGGCACCTTCACGGTGACGAAGGACATCACGCAATACACCCGCGCCAAGATCTTCAGCCAGGTCGGCAAGCAGACCGAGATGTTCGCCCGCTTCACCACCGTGGCCGGCGAGCGCGGCGCGGCCGACGCCGAGCGCGACATCCGCGGCTTCGCGCTGAAGTTCTATACCGAGGAGGGCAACTGGGACATGGTGGGCAACAACACCCCCGTGTTCTTCATCCGCGACCCGCGCCAGTTCCCCGACCTGAACAAGGCCGTCAAGCGCGACCCGCGCACCAATCTGCGCAGCGCCAGCCACAACTGGGACTACTGGACCCTGCTGCCCGAGGCCCTGCACCAGATCACCATCGTCATGAGCGACCGCGGCATCCCCGCCAGCTACCGCCACATGCACGGCTTCGGCTCGCACACCTACAGCTTCTGGAACGAGGCCGGCGAGCGCTTCTGGGTCAAGTTCCACTTCCGCACCCGGCAGGGCATCAAGAACCTCAGCGACGCCGAGGCCGAAGCCCTGATCGGCAAGGACCGCGAAAGCCACCAGCGCGACCTCTACGACGCCATCGCGCGCGGCGACTTCCCCAAGTGGACGATGTACGTCCAGGTCATGCCCGAACTCGACGCCGACCGCGTGCCCTACCACCCCTTCGACCTCACCAAGGTCTGGCCGCATGCCGACTACCCGCTGATCGAGGTGGGCGAATTCGAGCTCAACAAGAACCCCGAGAACTTCTTCGCCGACGTGGAGCAGAGCGCCTTCGCGCCCAGCAACCTCGTGCCCGGCATCGGCGTCAGCCCCGACCGCATGCTGCAGGCCCGCCTCACCAACTACGCCGACGCGCAGCGTTACCGCCTGGGCACCAACCACCACCAGATCCCCGTCAACGCCGCGCGCTGCCCGGTGCACAGCAACCACCGCGACGGCCAGGGTCGCGTCGATGGCAACTATGGCGGCCTGCCCCACTACGAGCCCAACAGCTTCGGCCAATGGCAGGCCCAGCCCCAGGCCGCCGAGCCGCCGCTGCGCCTCAGCGGCGCGGCCAAGCACTGGCGCTTCGACCAGGACGACAGCAACTACTTCGAGCAGCCGCGCAAGCTCTTCCAGCTGATGACGCCCGCGCAGCAGCAACTGCTGTTCGACAACACCGGCCGAGGGATGGGCGACGCGCCCGAGTTCATCAAGTTCCGCCACATCCGCAACTGCCACGCGGCCGACCCGGCCTATGGCGCGGGCGTCGCCCGGGCCCTGGGGCTGGATCTCGCCCGCGCCCTGGCCTCGAAGCCGGACGACCCGATGAACGGCAACCCGCTGGTGGCGCTGCCGGTCTGAGCGCGCTTAGACGAGGCCCAGTGCCTCGTCCACGCCCAGGTGGACGTTCATGCTCTGCACGGCCGCGCCGCTGGCGCCCTTGCCGAGGTTGTCCAGCCGGCTCAGCAGCAGCACCTGGGTGTCGGAGGCGAACACGAACAGGTCCACCCGGTTGGTGTCATTGCAGGCCTGCACATCGAAGAAGCCGGCCTCCAGCGCCGCCGCGTCGCGCAGCGGCATCACGCGGATGAAGCGCTCGCCCGCGTAATGCGCGGCCAGCGCGGCCTGCACCTGCTCGGGGCCGGTGCCGGCCTTCAACTGGTTCAGATGTAAGGGCACGCTCACCGCCAGGCCCTTGTAGAAGCTGCCGACCACCGGCATGAAGACGGGCGGTGCGGCCAGGCCGGTGTGGGCCGCCATTTCGGGCAGATGCTTGTGCTTCAGGCCCAGGCCATAGGGGCGGGGCGCGGTCAGCGCGGCCGGCAGCGGCTGCTGCTGGTACTCGGCGATCATGGACTTGCCGCCGCCCGAATAGCCGGTGATCGACGTGGCGCTGACCGCCGCCTCGCGCGGCAGCAGGCCCGCGTCCACCAGCGGGCGCACCGCCAGGATGAAGGCGCTGGCGTGGCAGCCGGGGTTGGCGATGCGCTTGGCCTGGCGGATGGCATCGCGCTGGCCGGGCGCCAGTTCGGGCAGGCCGAAGGTCCAGCCCGGCACCGTGCGGTGGGCCGTGCTGGCGTCGATCAAACAGGTGTTGGGGTTGTCGATCATCGCGGCGGCCTCGCGCGAGGCCGCATCGGGCAGGCAGAGGAAGGCCACGTCGGCCGCGTTCAGCAGGCGGGCGCGCTCGGCCGGGTCCTTGCGCTTGTCGGCGTCGATCCTGAGCACGTCGATGTCGGGCCGGGCCGCGAGGTATTCATGAATCCGCAGGCCCGTCGTGCCCTCCTGCCCATCGACAAACACCTTGAACGCCATCGCCGCTGCTCCACGCAAAATCGAGCCGACAAGGATAAGGTCAAACCATGAACCCCTCGCGCGTGCTGCTTCTCCCCGGCTGGCAGAACTCCGGCCCCGACCACTGGCAAAGCCGCTGGGAGCGCCTGCATGGCGACCAGCGCGTCGAGCAGCATGACTGGGACTGGCCCCGGCGCGGCGACTGGATGGCGCGGCTGGACGAGGTGCTGTTGCAGGACGACGCGCCGGCCCTGCTCGTCGCGCATTCGCTGGGCTGCCAATTGGTGGCGAGTTGGGCCGAACACTCGCAACACACCGGCCGCGTCAAGGGCGCGCTGCTCGTCGCCCCGCCCGACACCGAGCGTGCCGACGCGCCGCCGCAGCTGCACAACTGGCGCCCCATCCGCCGCAGCCGCCTGCCCTTCGCCAGCATCGCCGTCATCAGCAGCGACGACCCCTATGGCGCGGCCGAGCGCAGCGCGCAGATGGCGGCGGACTGGGGCAGCCGCGTCGTCATGGCCGGGCCGCGCGGGCACCTCAATGCCGAGTCCGGCCTGGGCGACTGGTCCGAGGGCCGGGAACTGCTGCACAGCCTGAAAGACAATTGAAAGCTATGGCGACCAAGAAACCCAAAGGCCTCGGCCTCGGCCTCGAAGCCCTGCTCGGCCCCAAAGTCAGCGACACCCCCGCTCCCGAGCGCGACGGCAGCCCCGGCATGCTGAAGCTCGAACAGATGCAGGCCGGCAAATACCAGCCGCGCACGCGCATGGACGAGGGCTCGCTGTACGAGCTCGCCGAGAGCATCAAGAGCCAGGGCATCATGCAGCCGATCCTGGTCCGCCCCGTCAGCGAAGGGCGTTATGAAATCATTGCCGGCGAACGCCGCTTCCGCGCCGCCAAGCTGGCCGGACTGCGTGAGGTGCCGGTGCTGGTCAAGGCCGTGCCGGACGAGTCCGCCGCCGCGATGGCGCTGATCGAGAACATCCAGCGCGAGGACCTGAACCCGCTCGAAGAAGCGCAGGGCCTGAAGCGCCTGACCGACGAGTTCGGCCTCACGCACGAGCAGGCCGCGCAGGCCGTGGGCCGCTCGCGCAGCGCGGCCAGCAATCTGCTGCGCCTGCTCAACCTCGCCGCGCCGGTGCAGAACATGCTGATGGCCGGCGACCTCGACATGGGCCATGCGCGCGCGCTGCTGCCGCTGGATGGCGCGACGCAGATCACCACGGCCAGCGAGATCGCGGCCAGGAAGCTGAGCGTGCGCGAGGCCGAGAAGCTCGTCGCCAGGCAGCAGGGCGCGGCGCGCCAGACGCCGCTGCTGCGCGTGAAGGCCGACAAGAGCCGTGACGTGCTGCGGCTCGAGGAGGAGCTGGCCGACGCGCTCGGCGCCACGGTCGAGGTGCGCGTGAAGAAGGCGGCCAGGCGCGGCGGCCAGCGCGGCGAGCTGGCCATCCACTTCGACTCGCTGGATGCCCTCTCCGGCATCCTCGACAAGCTGCGCGGCGGCTGAGCGCGCCGGGCCGGCCAAGGCCCCGGCGTTCGTGTGGTTTGACCAGCCCGTGCCAGGTCTTGCCTGGTGGGCGGGCGTATGCTGGACCGCACCCTGTCAACGCGGCGGCAGCCTCGCCAGTTGATGGGGCGGAGAGTTCCGATGGCGCCTTGCCGTTGAGGCGCGATCAGAACCCCCCAGCCCCCTCGGGCATGCATCGTGCCCGTGGCCTGCGTGGAGTTCACACCGCAGGAGATCGGCATGGACGTCATCAGCCAATTCGCGGCGCGCTACGAGCGCGGCAGGGTCGAGGAACTCTCGCTGGAAGACTACCTCGCCGAGTGCAGACGCAACCCGCTGGCCTATGCCTCGGCGGCCGAGCGCATGCTGCAGGCCATCGGCGAGCCGCAGATGCTGGACACGCGCAACGACCCGCGGCTGTCGCGGCTCTTTGCGAACAAGACGATCAAGATCTACCCCGCCTTCGCCGAGTTCTACGGCCTCGAAGAGGCCATCGAACAGGTCGTCAGCTATTTCCGCCACGCGGCCCAGGGGCTGGAAGAAAAGAAGCAGATCCTCTACCTGCTCGGCCCCGTCGGCGGCGGCAAGAGCAGCATCGCCGAGCGCCTGAAGCAGTTGATGGAGCGCGTGCCCTTCTACGCGCTGGCCGGCTCGCCGGTGAACGAATCGCCGCTGGGCCTGTTCGACCCGGTGGAAGACGGGCCGCTGCTGGAACGCGACTACGGCATCCCGAGCCGCTACCTGAACCGCATCCTGTCGCCCTGGGCCGTCAAGCGGCTCGACGAATTCGGCGGCGATATCCGCAAGTTCAAGGTCATCAAGCGCCACCCGAGCGTGCTGAAGCAGATCGGCGTGTCCAAGACCGAGCCGGGCGACGAGAACAACCAGGACATTTCCAGCCTCGTCGGCAAGGTGGACATCCGCAAGCTCGAAACCTATGCGCAGGACGACCCCGACGCCTACAGCTATAGCGGCGGCCTGTGCCTGGCCAACCAAGGCCTGCTGGAGTTCGTCGAGATGTTCAAGGCGCCGATCAAGGTGCTGCACCCGCTGCTGACGGCCACGCAGGAAGGCAACTACAAGGGCACGGAGGGCTTCGGCGCCATCCCCTTCGACGGCATCATCCTCGCGCACAGCAACGAGAGCGAGTGGAAGACCTTCCGCAACAACAAGAACAACGAGGCCTTCCTCGACCGCGTCTACATCGTCAAGGTGCCCTACTGCCTGCGCATCAGCGAGGAGGTCAAGATCTACGAGAAGCTGATCCGCGGCTCGTCGCTGGCCGAGGCCCGCTGCGCGCCCGGCACGCTGAAGATGATGAGCCAGTTCGCGGTGCTCACCCGGCTGAAAGAGCCCGAGAACTCGTCGCTGTATTCCAAGATGCAGATCTACGACGGCGAGAACCTGAAGGACACCGACCCGCGCGCCAAGAGCTACCAGGAGTACCGCGACTACGCCGGCGTGGACGAAGGCATGAGCGGCATCAGCACGCGCTTCGCCTACAAGATCCTGTCCAAGGTCTTCAACTTCGACCCCGCCGAGGTGGCCGCCAACCCGGTGCACCTGATGTACGTGCTGGAACAGCAGATCGAGCGCGAGCAGTTCCCGAAGGAGCTGGAGGAGAAATACGTCGGCTTCATCAAGGAGCAGCTCTCGCCGCGCTATGCCGAGTTCATCGGCAAGGAAATCCAGACCGCTTATCTGGAGAGTTATTCCGAGTACGGCCAGAACATCTTCGACCGCTACGTGACCTATGCGGACTACTGGATCCAGGACCAGGAATACCGCGATACCGACACCGGCGAAGTCTTCGACCGCAGCGCGCTGAACGCCGAGCTGGAGAAGATCGAGAAGCCGGCGGGCATCAGCAACCCCAAGGACTTCCGCAACGAGATCGTCAACTTCGTGCTGCGCGCGCGCGCCAACAACGCCGGCAAGAACCCGGCGTGGACGAGCTACGAGAAGCTGCGCACCGTCATCGAGAAGAAGATGTTCTCCAACACCGAGGAGCTGCTGCCCGTCATCAGCTTCAACGCCAAGGCCAGCGCCGAGGACGCCCGCAAGCACGAGAACTTCGTGCAGCGCATGGTGGACAAGGGCTACACGGCCAAGCAGGTGCGGCTGCTGTGCGAGTGGTATTTGAGGGTGCGCAAGTCCAGCTAGGAAGGCAGGCCGCGCGATGTCGCTCCAACAGATCATCGACCGCCGCCTTTCGGGCAAGAACAAGTCCATCGGCAACCGCGAGCGCTTCCTGCGCCGCCACAAGGAGCAGATCCGCGAGGCCGTGAAGCGCGCGGTGGACGGCCGCGGCATCCGCGACATCGAGCGCGGCGAGGACGTGCACATCCCGAAGAAGGACCTGAGCGAACCCGTCTTCGGCCATGGCGACGGCGGCGTGCGCGAGGTCGTGCGGCCGGGCAACCAGGAGTACGTCAAGGGCGACCGCGTGGCCAAGCCGAAGGGCGGATCCGGCGGGCAAGGCGGCGGCCAGGCCAGCGATTCGGGCGAGGGCGAGGACGACTTCGTCTTCCACCTCAGCCGCGAGGAGTTCATGCAGGTCTTCTTCGACGACCTCGCGCTGCCCAACCTCGCGCGCACGACGCTGGCCGACACGCCGGAATGGAAGAGCCAGCGCGCCGGCTTCGTCAGCGACGGCACGCCGACCAATCTGCACGTCGTGCGCTCGATGCGCGGCGCTTTGGGCCGGCGCATCGCGCTCGGCATGGACAAGCGCCGCGAACTGCACGAGTTGGAAGCCCGCGAGCAGGAACTGCTGAGGGACGACCGCCCCGAGACCGCGCGTCTGTTGCTCGAAACCCGCGAGCGCATCCGCGCGCTGAAGGCGCGGCTCGCGGCCATCCCCTTCCTCGACCCCATCGACCTGCGCTTCCGCGCCCGCGTGCGCATCCCCGTGCCGACGACGCGCGCCGTGATGTTCTGCCTGATGGACGTGTCCGGCTCGATGGACGAGGCGCGCAAGGACCTCGCCAAGCGCTTCTTCATCCTGCTCTACCTGTTCCTGACGCGGCACTACGAGAAGATCGACGTCGTCTTCATCCGCCACCACACCCAGGCGCAGGAAGTGGACGAGCAGGCCTTCTTCCACGCCACTGAGACCGGCGGCACCGTCGTCTCGTCGGCCCTGGTGCTGATGGAGCAGATCATCCGCGAGCGCTACTCGCCCACCGAGTGGAATATCTACGGTGCCCAGGCCAGCGACGGCGACAACTGGCACCACGACAGCGGACGCTGCCGCGAACTGCTCGCCGACAAGCTGCTGCCGCTGTGCCGCTACTTCGCTTATGTGCAGGTGGCCGAGCCCGAGCAGAACCTCTGGGAAGAATACGGGAAGCTCGCCGGGAACATGCCCCACTTCGCCATGCGCAAGGCCGTCGAGGCAGCGCAGATCTATCCCGTCTTCCGCGAGCTGTTCAGGAAGGAGGGCGCGTCCCCATGAGCAGCAGGGAAGACCGCCGCCACCCCGAGCGCGCAGCGACGCCGCCGCGCGGCATGCCCGAGCGCCGCCAGCGCCAGCCGCTGCGGCGGATGTTGCCCCTGCTGCAACGCCCGACCCAGCCCTTGCCCTCGCCCAACGACTGGAGCTTCGAGCTGATCGAGGACTACCACGCCGTCATCAAGCAGACCGCCGAGCGCTTCGGCCTCGACACCTATGCCAACCAGCTCGAAGTCATCACCGCCGAGCAGATGATGGACGCCTATGCCTCGGTCGGCATGCCGGTGAACTACCGCCACTGGAGCTACGGCAAGGAATTCATCGCCACCGAGCGCCACTACAAGCGCGGCCAGATGGGCCTGGCCTACGAGATCGTCATCAATGCCGACCCCTGCATCGCCTACCTGATGGAAGAGAACACGCTGGCCATGCAGGCCCTGGTCATCGCCCACGCCTGCTACGGGCATAACTCCTTCTTCAAGGGCAACTACCTGTTCCGCATGTGGACGGACGCCTCGTCCATCATCGACTACCTCGTCTACGCGAAGAACTACGTCGCCGACTGCGAGGAGCGCCATGGCCTGGACGCCGTCGAGACCCTGCTCGACTCCTGCCACGCGCTGATGAACCACGGCGTCGATCGCTACCACCGCCCCGCCAAGCTGTCGCTGGCCGAGGAGCGCGCGCGCCAGAAGGAGCGCGAGCAGCACGCGCAGTCCCAGGTCAACGACCTCTGGCGCACGCTGCCGCGCAGGCCCGACCGCCCCGACGAGGCCGCCGAAAGCCGCCGCTTCCCCGAGGAGCCGCAGGAGAACCTGCTGTACTTCATCGAGAAGAACGCGCCGCTGCTGGAGCCCTGGCAGCGCGAGGTCGTGCGCATCGTCCGCAAGATCGCGCAGTACTTCTACCCGCAGCGCCAGACCCAGGTGATGAACGAGGGCTGGGCCACCTTCTGGCACCACCGGCTGCTCAACCAGATGTACGACGACGGCTATCTGAGCGACGGCATGATGATCGAGTGGCTCAAGTCCCACACCAATGTCGTCCACCAGCATCCCGGCGCCAACCTCAATCCCTATGCGCTGGGCTTTGCGATGTACACCGACATCAAGCGCATCTGCGAGGCCCCGACCGACGAGGACCGCGCCTGGTTCCCCGATATCGCCGGCGGCGACTGGCTGCCGACGCTCGACCATGCGATGCGCAACTTCAAGGACGAGAGCTTCATCGGCCAGTACCTGTCGCCGAAGCTGATGCGCGACTTCCGCCTCTTCGCCATCCTCGACGACGAGGCGAAGAGCGACTACGAGATCTCCGCCATCCACGACGAGGCCGGCTACCGCCACCTGCGCCAGGCGCTCTCCCGGCAATACGACCTCTCCGCCCGCGAGCCCGACATCCAGGTCTGGAACGTCAACCTGCGCGGTGACCGCTCGCTGACGCTGCGCCACGTGCAGCACCAGAACCGCCCCCTGCACGAGAGCGCGCAGGACGTGCTCAAGCACGTCGGCCGGCTCTGGGGCTTCGCGGTCGCCCTGGAAAGCGTCAACGCCCGCGGCGACGTGACGCGGCGCTGGAGCGTGCCGGCGCAGGCGGGCTAGGTATGCCGGGCCGAGCGCCGGGCCCGCCATTGGCCAGAGGCCAATGACCTTCCGCAGTGACTGCTTGTGCCCGACGCCAGCTCCCAAGCCGGCCCGGCAGGCGATGTGCGGGCACCGCCATCCCCTCGGCGGATCGGCCAAGGTACTCCTTGGACGAGGGGCCTCACTTCAGGACGCCAGCTTCAGCCCGACGATGCCCGCGACGATCAGCCCCAGGCTCACCAGCCGCCCCACCGTTGCCGCCTCGCCGAACAGCACCATGCCCAGCGCGGCCGTGCCCACCGCGCCCACGCCCACCCAGATGGCATAGGCCGTGCCCACCGGCAGCGACTTCATCGCCACGCCCAGCAGGCCGACGCTGAGCGTCATCGCCAGCACCGTGCCCACCGTGGGCCACAGGCGCGTGAAGCCCTCGGTGTATTTCAGGCCGATGGCCCAGCCGACTTCGAGCAGACCGGCAATGACGAGCAACAACCAGGCCATGATGGATGCGTGGGAGTGAGGACGGCGGCATTCTGCCGCCCCACCGCTAACCCCGTGGTCTCATGCCTCGAACACCTTGCCCGGGTTCAGGATGCCCAGCGGGTCCAGCGCCCGCTTGACGGCGCGCATCCACGCCACGGCCTCGTCGCCCGCCTCGTCGCGCAGAAAGCCCTGCTTGTGCAGGCCGATGCCGTGCTCGCCGGTGCAAGTTCCTTCCAGCGCGATCGCGCGCGCCACCATCTGCGCGCTCAGGCGCTCGGCGGTCGCCAGCTCCTCGGGCCGCGCGGGGTCGATCAGATAGGCCATGTGGAAATTGCCGTCGCCGACGTGGCCGACGATGAAATAGGGCAGGCCGGCCGCCTCGACCTCGGCGATGCTGGCCTCGATGTTCTCGGCCAGCCGCGAGATCGGCACGCAGGTGTCCGTCGTCACCGCGCGGCAGCCGGGGCGCAGTTGCAGGCCGGAGAGGTAGGCGTGGTGGCGCGCCGTCCACAGCCGCGTGCGCGCCTCGGGCGTGGTCGCCCACTCGAAAGCCTCGCCGCCCTGGTCGGCCGCCACGTCCTGCACCACGGCCGCCTGCTCGGCCACGCCGGCCGCGCTGCCGTGGAACTCCATCAGCAGCATCGGCTGCTCCTTCAGGCCTAGCTTGTCGTGCGCATTGACCGCGCGCAGCGCATTGGCGTCCAGCAGCTCGCAGCGCGCGATGGGCACGCCGATCTGGATGATCTGCATCGCGGTGCGCACCGCCGCGGCGATGGTGGGGAAGAAGCACACCGCCGCCGACACCGCCTCGGGCAGGGGATGCACCTTGACCGTCAGCTCGGTGATGACCCCGAGCGTGCCCTCGCTGCCGACGAGGAGGCTTTTCAGGTCATAGCCCGCGCTGCTCTTCTTTGCCCGCGCACCGCAGCGGACGACTTCGCCGCTGGCCGCGACGACGCGCAGCGCCAGCACGTTCTCGCGCATCGTGCCGTAGCGCACCGCGTTCGTACCGCTGGCGCGCGTGGCGGCCATGCCGCCGAGGCTCGCGTCCGCGCCGGGGTCGATGGGGAAGAACAGGCCCTCGTGCTTGAGCGCCTCGTTCAACTGCTTGCGCGTGACGCCGGGCTGCACCGTCACCGTCAGGTCCTCGGCGGCGATGCGCAGGATGCGGTCCATGCGCGACACGTCGAGGCTGATGCCGCCCTGCACGGCCAGCAGATGCCCTTCCAGCGACGAGCCTGCGCCATAGGGGATGAGCGGCACGCGGTGCGCGGCGCAAAGCTGCACGACGCGCGCGACCTCGGCCTCGCTCTCGGCGAAGACGACGGCCTGCGGCGGCGGCACGTCGAAGACGGACTCGTCGCGGCCATGCTGCTCGCGCACGGCCAGCGCCGTCGAGCAGCGCGCGCCGAAGCCGGCCTGCAGCGCGGCCAGCAGTTCCTCGGGCAGTGGGGTTGTCATGAGCGCATCCCGTGATCCAGATCAGCCGATTGTGTTGCGGCGTCCGCCTGACGGTGCCAGCATGGGCCCGACGGAACTTCCGGAGCCCGACCATGACCCTCACCTGGCTGCTGCTGATCTTCGCCGCCGCGCTGCTGGCGCTGGGCGTGCTGCGCTTCGACGTGCTCGTGGCGCGCTGGCGCGAACTCTTCGGCGCGCCGCCCGCGCCGCCGCCAGCGCCGCTGGGCCATGCGCCCACGCCCGACAAGCCCGGCCCGCGCCCGCACGACGCGCCGCCGCGCAAGCCCGGCTTCCACCGCAGTGGAAGACGGCATTGAAGGCATTGAAAATGGCGGCTTTGCACCCGCCAGGACCACCATGGGCAACCGCCTCTCCCAGATCGCCACCCGCACCGGCGACGACGGCACCACCGGCCTCAGCGACGGCAGCCGCGTCCCCAAGAGCCACCTGCGCGTGCAGGCCATGGGCGACGTCGATGAGCTGAACTCCAACCTCGGCCTGCTGCTGGCCGAGCCCCTGCCCGAGGACGTGCGCGACCTGCTCGTCACCATCCAGCACGAGCTGTTCAACCTCGGCGGCGAACTCTCCTGGCCCGGCGGCGCGCTGCTGAAGGACGCCGCCGTGCTGCGCCTGGACGAGGCCTTGGCCCACCACAACGAGCATCTGCCGCGGCTCAAGGAATTCATCCTGCCGGCCGGCACGCGCAGCGCGGCCATCGCCCACGTCTGCCGCACCATCGCCCGCCGCGCCGAGCGCGCCGTCATCACTCTGGCCGCCGGCGAGCCGGTCAACGCCGCGCCGCGCCAGTACCTGAACCGCCTGTCCGACCTGCTCTTCGTGCTGGCCCGCGTGCTCAACCGCGCCAACCTCGACGGTCTGGGCGGCGATGACGTTTATTGGCAGAGCGAGCGCATGAAGCGGCTGGACGCGGCGGAGCACTGAGCCTCGGTACCGCGCCGGGCGCTGCTCACTCGAACCAGTCCGCCATATGCCCCATCTGGCTCTGCTTGGTGCGCAGATAGCGCTCGTTCTCCGGCCCCGGCTCGGTCAGCGAGGCCTCGCGCTCGGCGACCTCGATGCCGAACTCGGCCAGCGCCGCCATCTTCAGCGGGTTGTTGGTCAGCAGCCGGATGCGGTGGACGCCCAGGGCGCGCAGCATGCAGGCGGCGGCGTCGTAGCGGCGCGCGTCGATGGGCAGGCCCAGCACGGCATTGGCCTGGATGGTATCGGCCCCCGCGTCCTGCTCGGCATAGGCGCGCAGCTTCTGCACCAGGCCGATGCCGCGCCCCTCGTGGCCGCGCATGTAGACGATGGCGCCGCGCCCCGCCGCCGCGATGCGGCGCATCGCGTCTTCCAGCTGCGGCCGGCAGTCGCAGCGCAGCGAGCCGAAGACCTCGCCCGTCACGCACTCGGAATGCACGCGCACCAGCGGCGGCTCGCTGCCCGCCAGCTCGCCCATGCTCAGGACGACGTGCTCCTGCCCGCTTTCTCCTTCGCGGAAGCCGTGGATGGCGAACTCGCCGAAGGGCGTGGGCAGGCGGGTGGAGACGATGTGTTCGATCTTCATGGGCGACCGCATTTTCGCCGCCCGCGCAAGGCCGCGCTGCGCCGGGGTTAGGCTGGTGACTCTTCAAAGGAGAAGCCTCATGACCCAGACCCGCACCATCCAGTTCCCGCGCCCGGACGGCGCGCCCGTGTCCGGCTTTCTGGCCGAGGCCGCGCGGCCGGTCGGCGCCGTCGTCGTCATCCAGGAGTGGTGGGGCCTGAACGACCAGATCCGCGGTGTGGCGCGGCGCTGGGCCGAGGCCGGCTTCACCGCGCTGGTGCCCGACCTCTACCGGGGCCAGAGCACCGTCGAGGCCGAGGAAGCCCACCACCTGATGACGGGCCTGGACTTCGGCCAGGCCGCCTCGCAGGACGTGCGCGGCGCGGTGCAGTACCTGAAGGGCCTGAAGCCCGGCAGCGGCAAGGTCGGCGTGACGGGCTACTGCATGGGCGGCGCGCTGACGGTGTTGTCGTCCATGCTGGTGCCCGAGGCGGACGCCGCCGTCGTCTGGTACGGCATGCCGCCGCTGGAATTCGTGGACGCCGGCAAGATCCGCCTCCCGCTGCAGGCCCACTGGGCGACGCAGGACGAGTTCTTCGCCCTCAGCGGCGTGGATGGCCTGGAAGCCAAGCTGGCCGCAGCCGGCGTGGCCTACGAGGGCCACCGCTACCTCGCCCACCATGCCTTCGCCAACGAGACGGCGCAGGGGCCGGGCCGCATCCCGCAGACCCAGTACGACGCCGCCTGGGCGCAACTGGCCTGGGACCGGGCGATGCGCTTCTTCGGCCAGCATCTTGGCTGACACCCTCGCCCGCCTGCTGCCGCAACTGCGTGCCTGCAAGGCCTGCGAGCCCCATCTGCCGCTGGGCGCGCGGCCCATCTTCCAGCTCGACGCGCGGGCGCGCATCCTGATCGCCAGCCAGGCGCCGGGCCGCGTCGCGGACGAGAAGGGCCGGCCCTTCGATGACGTGAGCGGCGACCGCCTGCGCCAGTGGCTGGGCGTCACGCGTGGGCAGTTCTACGACCCGGCCTGCTTCGCCATCCTGCCGATGGGCCTGTGCTTCCCCGGCAGCGGCACCGGCGGCGACCTGCCGCCACGCCCCGAATGCGCGCCGCTGTGGCGGCAGCGCGTGCTGGACGCCCTGCCGAACCTCGCGCTGACGCTGGTGATCGGCCAGTACGCGCTGGCCTGGCATCTGGGGCGCAAGGGCTCGGTGGGCGCCCAGGTGTCCGGCTGGCGCGAGAGCCTCGCGCACGGCCTGCTGCCCCTGCCCCACCCCAGCCCGCGCAACCAGCGCTGGCTGCGGCAGCGGCCCTGGTTCGAGGCTGAGGTGCTGCCGGCGCTGCGCGAGGCGGTGGCGCTCAAGGAAACGCCGGGCCGCCCCAAGTTTCCTTGACCCCCTCGGGGGGCGGGCTGGGCGCAGCCCGGCCCTGGGGGCACTCTCAGAACGGCAGCGCCGTCGTCGCCTTCACCTCTTCCATCACCGCATAGGTCCGCGTCTCCCGCACGCCGGGCAGCGTCCAGATGACGTTGCCGATGAACTCGCGGTAGGCACCCATGTCGCGCACGCGGGTCTTGAGCAGGTAGTCGAAGCCGCCCGCGACGAGGTGGCATTCGAGGATCTCGGGCCGGGCCTGGACGGCGGCCTTGAAGGTGTCCATCACGTCCATCACCGTGCGGTCCAGGTGGACCTCGATGAAGACCAGCATGGCCGCGCCGAGCTTGGCCGGGTTCAATCGCGCCTCGTAGCCGAGGATGAAGCCCTCGCGCGTCAGCCGCTTCACCCGTTCCAGCACGGCCGTGGGCGAGAGGTGGACGGTTTCCGCCAGCTTCAGGTTGGAGATGCGCCCGTCGGCCTGCAGCACGCGCAGGATGCGCGCGTCGATCTTGTCCAGCTCGCCGTCCATCCGAATTTCTCTCCGCCAATGACTTGATTCTTGGAATTTAATCCAAGTAACTGCTGGATAAAGTGCCTGATCTCACCAGGAGCCCGCGATGCCCGCCACCTTCACCGCCCCCGCCGAACAGCCCCGCCTGCCCGACCCCTACCGGCCCGAGCCCGCCGTCGTGCAGGCGCTCGCCGCGCGGCTGGACGGCGCGCTGGACTGGGCCCGCGTGCTCGCCGCCGCCGCGCCCTGGGTGGAGCAGGTGCGCCGCCACCCCGCGCCGTTCTGGGCGATGGAGTCGCTGCTGCGCGAATACCCGATCACCAGCGCCGAGGGCCTCGCGCTGATGCGCTTGGCCGAGGCGCTGCTGCGCGTGCCGGACGCGCCCACGGCCATCGCGCTGACGGCCGACCAGCTCGGCCGCGCGGACTTCGACGGCGCCAGCGAGGGCAGCCCGCACAAGATGCTGGCCGCGCTGTCGGCCTCGGCGATTTCGCTGTCCAAGCGCTTTTTGCCGGGCGCCGAGGACGAGGGCGGGCTGTTCAAGCGCCTGGGTTCGCAGACCGTCGTCGCCGCCACGGTGCGCGCCATCCAGTTGCTGGGCCGGCAGTTCGTGCTGGGCCGCAACATCGGCGAGGCGATGGGCGAGGCGGATGCGGCGCGCAAGCAGCAGAAGCAATTGCGCTTCAGCTACGACATGCTCGGCGAAGGCGCTCGCACCGAGCACGACGCCGAGCGCTATCAGGCGGCCTACGTCGGCGCGATCCAGGCCATCGCCGCCGGCCGCCGTGCGGAGTCGCCGGAAGCGTCTGACGGCATCTCCATCAAGCTCAGCGCGCTGTTCAGCCGCTACGAGGTGCTGCAGCGCGAGCGCGTCTTCGCCGAGCTGCTGCCGCGCGTCTGGGCGCTGATCGAGCTGGCCGCTGACGCCAACATCAACCTGACCATCGACGCCGAGGAGGTGGACCGCCTGGAGCTGTCCCTCGACGTGCTGGACACGCTGGCCGCGCGTATCGCCGCCAACTACCCGCAATGGCGCGGCTTCGGCCTCGCGGTGCAGGCTTACCAGACGCGCGCGCTCGCCGTGATCGATGAAGTGGGATCAATAGCGCGCAAGCATGGCCTGCGCTTCATGGTGCGGCTGGTGAAGGGCGCCTACTGGGACGGCGAGATCAAGCGTGCGCAGGAACTGGGCCTGGCCCACTACCCCGTGTTCACGCACAAGCAGCACACCGACGTGAGCTACCTCGCCTGTGCCCGCGCGCTGATCCAGCATGCCGACGTCATCTACCCCCAGTTCGCCAGCCACAACGCCGGCACCATCGCCGCCATCGTGCAGATGGCGCGCGAGGCCAACGCCGCCTTCGAGATGCAGCGCCTGCATGGCATGGGCGAAGGCGTCTACCGCGAGGTGCTGAAGGACGGCAGCATCCCCTGCCGCGTCTACGCCCCCGTCGGCGAGCACCGCGACCTGCTGGCCTACCTCGTGCGCCGCCTGCTGGAAAACGGCGCCAACTCGTCCTTCGTCCACCAGTTGGCCGACCCGAGCGTCGCCGTGCCCGAACTGCTCGGCTCGCCGCTGCTCGACCTGCGCGCCGCCCCCGCGCTGCCGCTGCCGCCCGCCCTCTACCTCGACGACCAGGGCCAGGGCCGCCGCAACTCCACCGGCGCCGACCTGACCGCCCCCGCCCAGCGCGCGCCGCTGCAGGCCGCGCTCGACGCGACGCCCGTCCATGCCGTGCCCGAAGCCACGCCCGCCGACGTGGACGCCGCCATGCAGCGCCTGCACGCCGGCTTCCCGGCCTGGAACGCCACGCCCGCCGCCCAGCGCGCCGCCGCGCTGCGCCGTGCCGCCGATGCGCTCGACGCCCGCCTGCCCGAGTTCTGCGCGCTGCTGGTGAAAGAAGCCTTCAAGACCCAGGGCGACTGCGTCGCCGAGGTGCGCGAGGCCGTGGACTTCCTGCGTTACTACGCGGACATCGCCGAAGACATGATGGCCCCCAGGTCGGCGGGTACGCCGACCACCCCCCGTGGGGGGCAGGCCGCTCTTGGGAGCGGCCCGGCGAGCGGCCTGAACGCCCCGCTGATGCAGGGCCGCGGCGTCTTCGTCTGCATCAGCCCGTGGAACTTCCCGCTCGCCATCTTCGCGGGCCAGGTCGCCGCCGCGCTGGTGGCCGGCAACACCGTCGCCGCCAAGCCCGCCGAGCAGACGCCCTATGTCGCGCAGCAGATGGTCGAACTGCTGCACGCGGCCGGCATCCCCGCCGACGCACTGGCCCTGCTGCACGGCGCCGGCGAAACCGTCGGCGCCGGCCTCGTCGCCCACGCGCACACGGCCGGCGTCTGCTTCACCGGCTCCACCGCCGTCGCGCAGATCATCAACAAGGCGTTGGCCGCCAAGCCCAACTCGCCCATCCCGCTGATCGCCGAGACCGGCGGCCTGAACGCGATGGTGGTGGACTCCACCGCGCTGCCCGAGCAGGTCATCGACGCCGTCGTGCAGAGCGCCTTCCGCAGCGCCGGCCAGCGCTGCTCGGCACTGCGCCTGCTGTGCGTGCAGGCCAGCATCGCCGACGGCGTCATCGAGATGCTGAAAGGCGCGCTCCGAGAGCTGCACGTCGGCCAGCCGGCCAAGCTGGAAACCGACGTCGGCCCCGTCATCGACGACGAGGCTTATGCCAATATCGCCGGCCACGTCGAGCGCCTAAAGCGCGAGGCCAGGCTCATCGCCGAGGCACCGGTGGCCGAGGCCCTGCCGCGCCAGATCCGCCCCGTCGCCTTCGAGCTGGCGCGCATCGACCAGCTCGGCAGCGAAATCTTCGGCCCGGTGCTGCACGTCGTGCGCTTCGACGAGTCCGTCGATGAGGTCGTCGCGCAGATCAACGCGCTCGGCTACGGCCTGACACTGGGCATCCAGACCCGCATCGACAGCCGCGCCCAGCGCCTGGCCGACGCGGCGCGCATCGGCAACGTCTACGTCAACCGCAACATCATCGGCGCCGTCGTCGGCGTGCAGCCCTTCGGCGGCGAGGGCCTGTCGGGCACCGGCCCCAAGGCCGGCGGGCCGGACTATCTGCGCCGCTTCGCCGCCGAGCCGCGTATCGACGCGATCACGCCGCCGCTGCAACTGGATGTCGCTAACGAGCCCGCCACGCTGACCGCGGATGCCGGCTGGCGCGACACGCCGCTCACCGAACGCATCGCCACGCTGCGCCGCGCCGCCGACACGCTGGACGCGCCCACCGCCATCGCGCTGCGCGGCCTGTGCAATGCCGCGCAGACCCAGTTCGCCGACGCCGAACTGCCCGGCCCCACCGGCGAGAGCAACACCCTGCGCCACCACGCGCGCGGCGTCTTCGCCGTCGTCGGCCGCGCCGAAGCCGGCCTCGCGGCGGCCGTCTCGGCCCTGCTGGCCGGCAACGCCGTCATCTGGATCGGCGGCCCCGAATCCGCCCGCCAGACCCTGCTGCAGGCCGGCCTGCCCGCCGGCGCGCTGACCCTGATGGCCGACGCCGCGCTGCCCGGCGTGCTCGCCGCCCCCGCGCTGGCCGGCGTCGCCCTCGCCTCGTCCGATGCCGTCACCGCCCACCGCCTCGCGCAGGCCCTGGCTGAGCGGCCCGGCGCCATCCTGCCCCTGGTCGTCGCGGCCGGCCACCCGCGCCAGCTCTACCGCTTCACCGCCGAGCAGACGCTGACCGTCAACACCGCAGCGGCCGGCGGCAACGCGGCCTTGCTGGCGGGGGTGCATTGATGGCCATGGCGCCGCCGCCCGCCCCGGACCCCGACCCGATGCCGCAGCCGCCCCCGCCGGCCGACTTCGACGCCTGCTGCGGCAACGGCTGCGACCCCTGCATCTTCGATCTGCACGACCTCGCCATGGACGAATACCGCCGCGCCCTGCGCGCGTGGCGGGAACGCCACCCCGGCCATCCATGACCACATGACCGATGGATGGTGAAAATTCACCACGGCCGGCCGCCGCGCGTATCCTTGGCCGGCGCTACCCCGCAGGCCAGGCCTTGAGTTCCCTTCTTCTTCCCGCGTTTTCTGCTCCCTCGTCGGCACGGCGCCGCCTGTTGGGCCTGGGACTGGCCTGCTGCTTGCCGGGCCCGGCCCGGGCGGCCCGGGCCGGGCTGCCGGCGCTGATCCCGGACGACGTGCTGCTGGACTACCGGCGCTTCCTCGCCGGGCGCGACCCGGCCAGCCTCGCCGACTACGGCGGCCCGTTGTCGCGGCGCGACGTCGTCGAGGTGGTGCTGATCCAGCAGGCGCTGGCCCGGCAGGAGCCCGCGCTGCGCCTGGACCTCGCGCCCATGCCGACCAGCCAGCGCCTGCAGGCGGAATTGCGCCAGGCCCAGGCCGTCTGCAGCGCCACCACCTACTGGCGCGAGGACTTCCCCGACCCCGACGGCCTGCTGTTCAGCGACGCGTTGGTGGCCGACGGCGAGTTCGAGGCCGGCCTCTACACCATGCCCGACAACGCCCGCGCGCTGGCGGCCCGCAGCCTGCGCGACGTGCAGCCGCTGCAGGTGCTCGTCAACCGCAACTGGCGGGTGGACTGGATGACCCTGCAGCGGCTGGGCATGCGGCGCATCCAGCACGTCGTCAACTGGAACCTGATGCCGCGCATGCTCCAGCAGGGCCGCGCCGACCTGCTGCTGGCGCCCTTCCAGCCCACGCCGGACTTGTCGCTGACGGTGGACGGCGTGCGGCTGGTGCCCATCCCGGGGCTGAAGGTCGGCATGCGCGGCACGCGGCATTTCCTCGTGTCGGCCAACCACGCGCAGGGGCCGCAGTTGCTCAACCAGCTCAACACCGGCCTGGCGCGCCTGCGCCAGCGCGGGCTGGTGCGGCGGGCCTACGAGCAAAGCGGCTTCTTCAACGCCCGGGTGGCGGACTGGACGCGGTTCTGAGCGAGGCCCCGCAGCGGCACAATCGTCGCTCCCGCCGCCGCCCCCGCCCGCCATGCGCCTCAAGTTCGCCCTGTCCTTCGTCGTCCTGCTGCTGCTCATCGCCGCCTGGTTCCTGTTCGCCTGGCGCTGGAGCTATTCCAGCGGCGAGCGCGCCGGCTGGGTGCAGAAGTTCTCGCACCGCGGCTGGCTGTGCAAGACCTGGGAAGGCGAGCTGGCCCTGGTGTCCCTGCCCGGCACGAGCACGGTCGAGAAGTTCGCGTTCACCGTGCATGACGAGGCCGCCGCCGAGGCGATCAACAAGGTCATGGGCAAGCGCGTGAACCTGCACTACGAGGAGAAGGTCGGCCTGCCGACGTCCTGCTTCGGCGAGACGCGCTTCTTCGTCACCGGCGTCACGCTGGTCGATGAGATCTCGCTGTCGCCCGGCGTCACCGTGCCCGTGCCGCCGGCTTCCGCCGCCAGCCAGTGAAGGATTGAGTGCGGCGCGGCGACACTTGCCGCATGTCCGCATTCACCCGCCTTGCGCGGCGCTTCGAGCGCCTCGTCGATCCCTACCCCGAAACCGCCGAGACCGCCGCCGCCCCGCCGGCGCGCTTCTTCGCCTTCCTGTGGCGCTGCGCCGACGGCGTGCGGCCGCATCTGCTCGCCGTCACGCTGTTCACGGCCGGCATCGCGGCGGCCGAGGCGCTGCTGTTCAGCCTGATGGCCTCGCTGGTGGACTGGCTCGCCGGCCTGCCGCCCGCCGAGCTGTGGCGGCGGCCCCAGCCCGTCGTGCTGATGCTGCTGGGCGTGCTGGCGGCCAGCATCGTGCTCGCCTCGGCCCAGGCGCTGCTGAAGTACCAGGGCGTGTTCGGCAACTTCCCGATGCGGCTGCGCTGGCTCTTCCACCGCCGCATGCTGGGCCAGAGCCTCGCCTTCTTCGGCGACGAGTTCGCCGGCCGCATCGCCACCAAGGTCATGCAGACGGCGCTGGCCGTGCGCGACACCTGGCTGATCGTCGTGGACATCCTCGTCTACGTGGCCGTCTATTTCGGCACCCTGGTCGCCATCGTCGCCAGCTTCGATGTCTGGCTGATGCTGCCCTTCGCCGGCTGGCTGGCCCTCTATCTGCTCGCGCTGCGCTTCTTCGTGCCGCGCCTGGGCCGCATCGCGCAGGCCCAGGCCGACGCGCGCAGCCTGATGACCGGCCGCATCACCGACGCCTACACCAATATCGCCACCGTCAAGCTCTTCGCCCACGGCCGCCGCGAGGCCGCCTACGCCCGCGCGGCGATGCAGGACTTCATGACCACGGCCTACGGCCAGATGCGGCTGGTGACGGGCTTCGAGGTCGTCAACACCCTGCTGTCGGCCCTGCTCGTCGGCAGCACGGCGCTGCTGGCGCTGTGGCTGTGGGGCGTGTCGGCCATCGGCGTCGGCGCCGTCGCGGCGGCCACCGCGATGGCGATGCGGCTCAACGGCATCTCGCACTGGGTGATGTGGGAGATGGCCGCGCTGTTCGAGCACATCGGCACCGTGCAGGACGGGCTGGCCACGCTGAGCAAGCCGCAGAGCATCGCCGATGCGAACGGCGCCACCGAGCTGACCGTGCCGCGCGGCGAAGTGCGCTTCGAGGCGCTGCGCTTCGCCTACCCGAACGGCAAGGTCGTCGTCGATGGGCTCGACCTCGTCATCAAACCCGGCGAGAAGATCGGCCTCGTCGGCCGCAGCGGCGCGGGCAAGAGCACGCTGGTGAACCTGCTGCTGCGGCTCTATGACCTGCAGGACGTGAACGGCAAGGCGGGCGGCCGCATCACCATCGACGGCCAGGACATCGCCCGGGTCACGCAGGACTCGCTGCGCCGCCACATCGGCATGGTCACGCAGGACACCTCGCTGCTGCACCGCTCGGTGGCCGACAACATCCTCTACGGCCGTCCCGAGGCGACGCCGGACGAGCTGGCCCGCGCCGCCGAGCGCGCGCACGCCAGCGAGTTCATCGCCACGCTGTCCGATCCCAAGGGCCGGGCCGGCTTCGAGGCCCATGTCGGCGAGCGCGGCGTCAAGCTCAGCGGCGGCCAGCGCCAGCGCATCGCCATCGCCCGCGTGATGCTGAAGGACGCGCCCATCCTGCTGCTGGACGAGGCCACCAGCGCGCTGGACAGCGAGGTCGAGGCCGCCATCCAGCAAAGCCTCTACACGCTGATGGAAGGCAAGACGGTGGTGGCCATCGCCCACCGCCTGTCAACGATAGCGGCGCTGGACCGCCTGGTGGTGATGGACGCCGGCCGCATCGTCGAGCAGGGCACGCACGCCGAACTGCTCGCCGCGGGCGGCATTTATGCGCGGCTCTGGGCGCACCAGAGCGGCGGCTTCCTGGGGCTGGACGACTAGGGCCTTTGAACGGGCCCTGACCTCGCATGCAGCTCGACCTCGCCACCACCTTCACCATCAGCGTCATCATCCACGTGCTGATGGGCGCCCTGCTCGGCCTGTTCTGGCAGGGCGTGCGGCGGCGGCAGACGGGCATGGGCTGGTGGGTGCTCAACGAGGCGGCGCTGGCGGTGGGCGCGCTGCTGCTGATGGCCGGCGCCGTCAGCCCCGGCTGGCCGCTCGCGGCGGCCGGCAACGCCGCCTTCCTGGCCGCCATGCCGATGCTGGAACTGGGCTTGCGCCTCTGGTTCGGCCGCCGGCTCTGGCCGGGCATGGCCTGGCGCTGGGGGCTGGCCGGGCTGGGCTTCGCCGTGTGGTGGTGGTCCTGGGCGCAGGGCTGGGACTATGCGGCCCGCTCCGTCACCTTCACCGGCATCAACACGCTGCAGGCGCTGCTGTTCGCGCAATACCTGTACTCCCAGTTGCGCGAGGCCACCGACCGGCCCTCGCGCCTGGCGCTGCGCCTGATCGGCCTGGGCGCCGTGCTCATCGTCGTCATGAGCCTGTGGCGGGCGCTGCAGAACCTGCCCTATGCCGGCACCGGCCTGCCGCCGCCCGGGCATCTGCTGGCCGTGCTGATGGTGGTCAATATTGCCGTGGCCGTGACGCGCGTGTCGGCCATGCTGCTGATGCTGCACGGCCGCGTCGAGGCGCGCTTGCAGCAGGCCAGCGCCGAGCTGGAGCGGCGCGCCAACGTCGATGCGCTGACCGAGGTGGCCAGCCGCGCCTATTTCGAGGCCGCCAGCACCGTGCTGCTGACCCAGGCGCGCGCCAGCCGCGTGCCCGCCTGCCTGATGCTGTGCGACATGGACGGCTTCAAGGCCGTCAACGACGAGTTGGGCCACCCCGAGGGCGACGCGCTGCTGCGGCGCTTCGCCGAGCAGCTGCGCGGCGCGCTGCGCCAGGGCGACCTGGCCGGCCGCATGGGCGGCGACGAGTTCGCCGTGCTGCTGTTCAACTGCCCGCGGCCGACGGCGGAGCGCATCGGCGAGCGGCTGCGCGCGGCCGTGGCCGCCCTGCCGGTCGTTTCCGTTCGCGGCCGCGATGGCGTGACGCTCAGCGCCGGCCTGGCCGAGGCCGCGCCGGGCGAGGACTTCGCGGCCCTCTACCGGCGCGCCGACCAGGCCCTCTACGCCGCCAAGGCCGCCGGCCGCAACTGCGTCGTGGCCCTAGACTCGCCGCCATGACTGCAGAACGTATCGCCTTCATCGGCGGCGGCAATATGGCCAGCGCCATCGTCGGCGGGCTGCTGCGCGCCGGCCTGGCGGCTTCGCGGCTGCTCGTCGTCGAGCCCCATGCGCCGCAGCGCGATCGGCTCGCCGGCGAGTTCGGCATCACGGCCCTGGCCGCGGGCGACCCCAGTCTGGCCGAGGCCGGCACCGTCGTCTGGGCCGTCAAGCCGCAGCTTTTCGGCGCGGCGGCCGGGCCCGTCGCGGCCTGGGTCGGCGGCGCGCTGCATCTCTCCGTCATGGCCGGCATCCGCTCCGAGGCGCTGGTCGCCGCCACCGGCAGCGAGCGCGTCGTGCGCGCCATGCCCAACACCCCGGCGCTGATCGGCAAGGGCATCGCCGGCCTGTACGCACGGCCGGCCGTGTCCGGCGCGGAGCGCGAGCGCGTCGAGCGCCTGCTCGCGCCGACCGGCCAGACGCTCTGGGTCGAGCGCGAGGACGACCTCGACGCCGTGACGGCCCTGTCCGGCTCCGGCCCGGCCTATTTCTTCTTCTTCGTCGAGGCCATGATGGCCGCCGCCCAGGACATGGGCCTGAGCGCCGAGCAGGGCCGGCGCCTCGCCCTGGCCACCTGCGCGGGCGCGGCGGCCCTGGGGCTGGGCTCGGACGAATCGCCCACCGTGCTGCGCGAGCGCGTGACGAGCAAGGGCGGCACCACGCATGCGGCCATCACGTCGATGCAGGCCGACGGCGTCGATGCCGCCATCCGCCGTGCCGTGCTGGCGGCGCAGCAGCGCGCCGCCGAACTCGGCAAAGAATTCGGCTGAATGGGCATCGCCACCCGAGACAGCCTGCGCGACTGGCTGCACGCGCCCGGCTCCCTGAGCCGCCGGCTGGCGCGGCTGGGCGGGCGCTTCGAGGTGCAGCTGCTGCGCCAGGGCGTGGCGCCGTTCCGCGCGCTGGAACGCGCCGCGCTGGGCCTGCCGCCGCGCGGGCTGACGGTGGTGCGCGAGGTCATCCTGCGCGTGGACGGCGTGCCCCTGGTCTGGGCGCGTTCCGCCGTCCACCAGCGCGCCACCACCGGCCCCTGGCGCGCGCTCAAGGGCCTGGGCACCCTGCCCCTGGCCCATCTGCTCTACGACGACCCGCACATCAGCCGCAGCGAACTGCAGCCGCGCCGCCTGTCCCGCCAGGGCCACACGCGCCGCCACGCCGCCCGCCAGTGGCTGGCCGCCACCGGCAGCGCCATGCCGGCGCAGATGCTCTGGTCGCGCCACTCGGTGTTCAGCCGCGGCGGCACGCAATTGCGCGTGATGGAGCTGTTTGCGCCCGAGCTGGCGGGGAAATTCCTAAGCTGTCCGTAAGCTGACATGGCGCGTCGGAGCACGGCCGGTGCGCCGCAGACTCCCTAAACTCGCTCCGCATCAGGGATGCGTTAGTAGCAACAGGAATCGAGGGCAACGATGAACACGCGGGACGTGGTGATCTTCAGCGGCGAGCGCTTTGCGGTGCCGCAGTGCATTCAAAGGATCGACCATCTATCGACCCATGGCTGGCAGCTGCGCTACGGCGGCACCAAGCTGTATTCCGACCACAGCCAGGACGGCAGCGGCGCCCGGCGCGCGCTGGCGCTGGCGACCAAGGAGCTGCTCAAGCGCATCGCCACCCTGCCCGCGCCCTCGCGCCTGCGCCGCATGCCCAGCCGCAAGAAGCAGAGCGGCCTGCCCTCGGGCATCTCCGGCCCCATCGTGCGCCAGCGCGCCGGCAGCCGCGTGCGCGACTGCAGCTTCGCGGTGACGCTGCCGCGCTTCGGCGACACGCCGCTGGCGCGCAGCGTCTACATCGGCACCGAGAACACCTACACGCCCGAGCGCTACCAGGAAGCGCTGGACCGCGCCGTCGCGCTGCGCGAGAAGGCCGAACTGGCCTACCAGCGCGCCGCCACCAAGGCGCGCCGCGCCCAGGGCCAGGCGCTGAAGGCGCAGATGAGCGGCCTGCTGGGCGGCAAGGGCGTGAAACCCGCCTGAACCCACGGCGGCGGCCGGGCTGGCCACAATCGCCGGCCATGAACCACGATGACCACTTCCGCTGGGGCGTGATCGGCCCGGGCGGCATCGCCAACCGCTTCGCCGGCGCGCTGGCCGGCGTGCCCGGCGCCCGCCTCGCCGCCGTGTTCGCGCGCGACGCGGCCAAGGGCCGGGCCTATGCCGGGCAATGGCGCCAGGGCGGCGAGGCCGCCCGCGTGACGACGGCGCTGGACGAACTGCTGGCCGACCCGGCCGTGGACGCCGTCTACATCGCCACGCCCCATTCCCATCACGGCGACTATGTGCGCGCCGCCTTGCAGGCCGGCAAACCCGTGCTGTGCGAGAAGCCCCTCGTCACGACGCGCGCCGAGGGCCGGCAACTGGTGGACCTCGCCCGCGAACGCGGCGTCTTCCTGATGGAGGCGCTGTGGACGCGCTTCCTGCCCGCCTACGAACTGGCCGGCCGGCTGCTGCGCGACGGCGCCATCGGCGAGCTGCGGGCGATGCAGTCCAGCTTCTGCTTCGCCGCCACCTATGACCCGCTGCACCGCCAATGGAACCCGGCGCTGGCCGGCGGCGCGCTGTGGGACATCGGCATCTACAACCTCGCCGTCACGCGCTGGGTGCTGCAGCAGATGCACGGCGGCGTCTGCCCCGAGCCGGTGGCGATGGACGTGCAGGTCAAGACGGCGCCCAGCGGCGTGGATGCGGCCGTGACGGCGACGTTGCACTTCCCCGGCGGTGTCACGTCGCAGTTCCGCTGCGGCTTCGACGCGGCGTCGGTGAACGCCTTCGAGGCGATCGGCTCCAAGGCCGGGTTGCGCTTTCCGGTGGACTTCTGGGGCTCCGAGGCGGTCGAGCTGGTCACGCGCAAGGCGCCGGCCGAGCGCTTCGCGGCGCCCTTCGCCGTCAACGGCTTCGAGGGCGAGATCGCCGAGGCCCAGGCCTGCATCCGCGCCGGCCGGGTCGAGAGCCCGCGCATGCCCCACGCCGAGACGCTCGCGCTGCTGGGCTGGATGGACGCGATCCGCGCGAAGTTCTAGCGAAGGGCCAAATCCACCACCGTGCCCGCGAACACCGCGAAGCCCACCCAGTGGTTGGCGCGGAAGGCGCGGAAGCAGCCCTCGCGGCTGCGCCGGCGGATCAGCGTGTAGTGCCACAGCGCCTGTGCCGCCGCCGCCGCGATGCCGAGCAGGAACCAGCGCCCCAGTCCGAGGCGCAGGCTCAGCGCCGCCCACAGCCCGAGGTAGGCGGCGTAGAAGGCCATGATGCCGGCCACGTCCCAGCGCCCCAGCGCGATGGCCGAGGAGCGCAGGCCGATCTTCAGGTCGTCGTCGCGGTCCACCATCGCGTACTCGGTGTCGTAGGCCAGCACCCAGAACAGATTGGCCACCAGCAGCGCCCAGGCCGACAGCGGCACCGAGCGCAGATGCCACTCCACGCCGCCCAGCGCCGCCGCGAAGGCCATCGGGATGCCGAAGGAGAACGCCACGCCCAGCACCGCCTGCGGCATGGCCAGCACGCGCTTGGCGAAGGGGTAGGCCACGGCCACGGCCAGCGCGGCGAAGCTCAGCAGGATGGCCGGCGGGTTGGTCGTCAGCACCAGGCCGAAGGCGGCGAGCGCCAGCGCCGCGCCGAGGCCCAGCGCCTCCTTCACCGACACCGCGCCCGTCGTCACCGGCCGCTGCGCGGTGCGCTGCACATGGCGGTCGAAGTCGCGGTCGGCCACGTCGTTGACGCAGCAGCCGGCCGAGCGCATCAGCACCGTGCCGAGGGTGAAGACGAGCAGCAGATGCCAGCCCGGCCAGCCGTCGGCGGCGACCCACAGCGCCGACAGCGTCGGCCACAGCAGCAGCAGCCAGCCGGCGGGGCGGTCCCAGCGGATCAGTTGCAGATAGAGCGCGAGCCGCGAGGGCGCCGGGGCGGGGACGGAACTCATGGCGGCATTCTCGCAAGGCCGCCCCCGGCCGGGGCTCAGCCCGCCGCGCGGGCCCGCTGCAGCGCGTCGGCGACGATGCGCGCGGCCGTCTGCGCGAGGGCCGGCGTGTGGTCGGCCATCACCTGCATGCGCAGCCGCGCGCTGTTCATCGACACGGCCGGATATTCGACGAGGTTGGCCAACAGCCCCGCCTGGGCCATTTCGCGGCTGGCCACGCGGGCCAGCGCGTCGGGGCCGAGCATGACGGGCACGATCGGCGAGGGCTGGCCCAGCACGCCGATGCCCTGCGCCGCCAGCGCCGCGCGCAGCGCCAGCACGGCCCGCATCAGCCGCCCGCGCCGCGCCTCGCCCTCGGCCGAGCGCACCAGGGCGAGGCAGGCGCGCACGACGGCCACCTGCACCGGCGACAGCGCATTGGAGAAGGTGTTGGGCGCGGCATAGAAGCGCAGGTATTCCTTGACCGCGCGCTGGTGGCAGGCGACGAAGCCGCCGTTGGACGCGAAGGTCTTGGAGAACGAGCCCATCACCAGGTCCACCTCGCCGAGCAGGCCCTGCAGCCCGATCTGGCCCGTGCCGCCCGGGCCCATGCTGCCGAGGTCGTGGGCCACGTCCACCAGCAGCAGCGCGCCATGGCCGCGGGCGAGGGCCTGCAGCCGGGCGAGGTCGGGCGAATCGGCGTCCATCGAGAAGCAGCCCTCGGTGACGACGAGGATGCCGCCGTGCGGGTCGCGCCGGCGCAGGCGGGCGAGCAGGCGCTCGACGTGGTCGGCGTCCAGATGCCGGTGCAGATGGATGTGCGGCGTCGCCGCGCGCGCGCCTTCGTGCAGGCAGTTGTGGGCGAGCTGGTCGATGACGACGTGGTCGGTCTCGCGCACCAGGCCCTTGATGGCGCCGAAGCCTGCCGCCCAGCCGGTCGGGAAGAGCAGCACCTCGGGCATGCGCAGCAGCGCGCCCAGTTCGGTTTCCAGCGCCTCGGCCTCTTCGACATTGCCGGCCAGCGCCGTGGAGCCGGCGCTGTGGACGCCGTAGCGCGCCATCGCCGCCTGCGCCGCCGCGCAGACCTCGGGGTGGCGGGCCAGCGAGAGGTATTCCTGCGACGAGAAGTTCAGCCCCGCGTGGCGCCGGCCGTCCAGCAGCGTCAGCTCGGCGGTGGCGCCCGGCCGGCCGCCGAGGCGCTTGGCATAGGGGAAGACGCCGCCGGCCAGCCGCGTCTGCGCCCAGGCGTGGAAGGCCTGGGCCTTGGCGGCCAGGTCGGCGCCGGGCCGCGTCAGGAAGTCGAAGGACGAGCCCCGCAGCGCCGCGCCGTCGCAGGCGCCCACCTCGGCCAGGTCCGTGACCGGTTCCAGCAATTCGTCCATTTCGGCCCCTCGCATCCATCCGTGTTGTGGTGGGGGCGGACTGTGCGCAGGCGCGGCGTGCCTGGCATCCCCAATTCTGTTGAGTCGGGGTTCAGCGGGCCGCGAGGCGTCGCGCCTGTTCGGCCTCGTCGCGGTAGAGCGGCGGCACGGCGTTGCCCCAGAGCGCCATGGCGCGGGCGGCCGTGGCGGCGGCCTGTGCCGGGTGGCCGGCCTGCTGCTCGGCCTCGGCCTGCAGGCCCAGCGCGAGGGCCCGCATCCAGCGGCGGCTGGCGTTGTCGTCCGGCTCGGGGCCGTCCTGCATCAGCGCCTCGGCCTCGCGGGCGAAGCGCAGTTTGTCGGCCGGGCGGGCGCTGGCGCGGCCGGCCCACCAGGCGGCCTCGGCGCGCCAGCGGCTCAGGTAGAAGTCGCCGGCCAGTTCGGCCGGCGGCGGGAAGGCGGCCAGCGCCTCGCGCAGTGCGCGGGCGGCGGCCGGGTCGGGGCCGGCCTGCCAGTGCGCGCGGGCCTCGCTGAAACCGAGCAGCGCGAGGTCGCGCCGGGCGGCCTGGTTGCGCGGGTCGCGCGCCAGCGCCTGTTGCAGCGCGGCGCGGGCCTCGCCGAGCCGCTGGCGCGCCTCGTCGTGCGCGCCGGCGGCGCTGGCGATGCGCGCGACCGAGATGCGCGACAGCGCCTGCTGGTAGCGGTAGTTGGCGTTCTGCGGCTCGGCCTGCGCGGCGGCGTCGCGCAGCGTCAGCGTGGCCTCGGCGTCGCGCCGGGCCAGTGCGAGGTCGCCGCTGAGCAGGGCCCACTGGGCGCGCAAGAGGTGGCCCCAGGCGGACTGGTGCATCCACTCGGCGGATTCGGGCTGCAGCGCGCGCAGGCGCCCGAAGAGCTCGACGGCTTCGTTCAGCAGCCGGCCGGCGCCCGCCACGTCGCCGAGCTGGGCCTGCATCGGGTTGCCGCCCTGGACGAGGCCGGTGCGGCCGGTGACGGTGGCGAGCTGGGCGAGGTTGTGCGGGTCGCGCGGGGCCAGGGCCAGCACCTGTTGGGTGAGGGTGCGGGCGCGCTGCAGCGCCGCGACGGCCTCGCCGAGGTGGCCGGCGCGGCTGGCGAGCAGGGCGCGGCCCTGGTGCATCTCGGCGGCCTCGCGCAGCGCGGCGGCGTCGCGGGCGATGGCGCCCAGGTAGAGCGGCTGCAGCGCGATGGCCTTGTCGATATTGCGCCGCGCGGCGTCGAGCCGCTCCTGGCTGGGCGAGAAGCCGTCGCCCTGCAAGGCGGCGATGCGCGAATAGCTCTCGGCCAGTTCGCGTGCGAGCACCGGCTGGCGGGCGAGGTCGGGGCCGAGGTCGGCGGCCAGGCCGTCGAGGTAGCGCAGTGCGTCCTGCAGCAGGGCCTCGCGCGTGGCGAGGCTGCCGGGCAGCTGGGCGATCTGGTCGTGGTAGCCGAACACCAGCCGGCGCGCCAGTTCGCGCAGTTGCGTGAAGCGGGCCTCGGCATGCGCCTGGGCGATTCGGGCCTCGCGCATCTGCCAGAGCGTGCCGGCGAGGCCGGCGACCAGGGCCAGCGCCGCCAGGCCCGCCAGCGCGACGGCGACGCGGTGGCGGCCGATGAAGCGCGCCGCCAGATAGCCCGGCGTCGGCGCGCGCGCGCTGACCGGGCGGCCGGCGAGGTGGGCGCGCAGGTCGGCGGCCAGCGCATCGACGCTGGCGTAGCGGCGCGCGGGGTCTTTCTCCAGGGTCTTGAGCAGGATGTTGTCGAGGTCGCCCTTGAGGCGCTCGCGCGTGCGCCACCAGTCGGGTGAGGGCTCGCGCGGCTCGCCGAGGCTCGAAGGGCGCGTCGGCGCCTCGTTCAGCACCGCCTGGGCCAGGGCCTGCGGCGTGCGTGCGTCGCGGCCATAGGGGCGCTGGCCGGTGAGCAACTGGTAGAGCAGCACGCCGAGCGAGTAGACGTCGGTGGCCGTGCTGACCGGCTCGCCGCGCACCTGCTCGGGGCTGGCGTGGCTGGGCGTGAAGGGGCGGGCCTGGGTGTGCTCGGCATCCTCGGGGTCGAGGGCCTTGGCGATGCCGAAGTCGAGCAGCTTGACCTGGCCCTCGGCCGTCACCAGCACATTGCCGGGCTTGAGGTCGCGGTGGACGAGCAGGTGGCGGTGGGCATGGGCCACCGCGTCGGCGAGTTGCAGGAAGAGGCCCAGCCGCGCTTCCAGCGGCAGAACAGCGCAGGCGGCGTCGATGGGCCGGCCCTGCACCCGCTCCATGACGAAGTACGGCAGGCCCTGGGGGCTGAGGCCGGCGTCCATCAGCCGGGCGATGTGGGGATGGTCCAGCCGCGCCAGCGCCTGGCGCTCCTGGGCGAAGCGTTGCAGCACGGCGGCCGAGTCCATGCCGCGCTTGAGCAGCTTGATCGCGGCCTCGCCCTGGTAGGCGCCGTCGTCGCGCAGCGCCAGCCAGACCTCGCCCATGCCGCCACTGCCCAGCGGCGCGATCAGCCGCCAGGGGCCCAGGCGCAGGCCCGGGTGGCCGGTGGCGGCGGCCGGCGTGGCGAGGAAATCGCCCTCGCCCGGCGTCGCGTCGGGGTCGTGGGCCAGCAGGGACAGCACCTCGGCCACCGCCTCGGCCGGCTCGCCGCTGGCGCGCAGCCAGGGTTCGCGCTCACTGGCCGGCAGGGCGAGGGCCGCGTCGAACAGCCGGCGCACGGCCGGCCACAGCTCGGGGGGGCAGGTCGGCGTCGTCATGACCGCAGTGTGCCGCCCCCGTGCGCCGGGTCAGCGCGGCGCTTTGGTGAGCGAGATCAGCTCTTGCGTGTTGACGACCGTGCCGGTCGGCGCGGGCATCGTCATCGTCGTGACGGCCTTGGGCAGCATGAAGGGCACGGCGTCGGTGGTCCACAGATCGACCTTGGTCGGCGCCGCGAAGCTGTCCTTCAGCAGCGGCAGCATCACCGACAGCAGCGGGCTGGACGCGGCCGGGCCCTGGATCTGGAAGTCCTGGATCACGAACTCGACGCGGAACTTGCACGCATTGCCGAAGCTGCCGGCCGGCGTCGTCACCGTCTCGTTGGCGTCGCGGTTGATCTGGAATTCGTACTTCATGACGAGGGCCGTCGCGCCGCCGAGTGATGCGAAGCCGTCGGTGACGCTCTTGCCGGTGACGGTGGCCGTGACGGCGATCTTGCCGCTGCCGCCGCCGGGGATGCCGGCGTTGGCGAGCTTTTGCTGCCAGTCGGGCGGGTCGTAGGTGGTGACGGTGTCGTTGGCGCCGGGGGTGGCGGCGGTTTCGCCGAGCACGGCGCCGGTGGCCGGGTCCAGATAGATCGTGCTGCTGGCGCTGCCGTTGATGGTGAGCGTGGCGACGGTGGCGGACTGGCCGTTGTAGCTGCCGGCCGTGAAGTCGTACTTGACCGTCTGCACGGCGGAGCCGGCCTGGCTGGAGGAATGGCGCAGCGTCAGCGAATCGCCGGCCTTGGCGACCAGCGGCGCGCATTCGCTGCCGGCCGCCGGGGCGGGGGCCGGTGCCGGGGTGGGTGCCGGTGCGGGAGCGGGCGTGGGCGCCGGTGCGGGAGCAGGCGTGGGTGCCGGTGCGGGAGCAGGCGTGGGTGCCGGCGCGGGGGCAGGTGTGGGCGCCGGTGCGGGGGCAGGTGTGGGTGCCGGTGCGGGAGCAGGCGTGGGTGCCGGTGCGGGAGCAGGCGTGGGCGCCGGTGCGGGAGCAGGCGTGGGCGCCGGTGCGGGAGCAGGCGTGGGCGCCGGGGCCGGTGCGGGTGCGGGTGCAGGGGTGGGAGCCGGAGGCGCCACCGGGTCGTCGCTGCCGCCGCCGCAGGCGACCAGCGCGGTGGTCAGCAGCAGGGAGAGCGGGGCCAGGGTCTTGGGGCGGGGAGCGGGACGCATGGTGAACCTCATCACGGAACAGCCGGAAAAAGCCGGGGCTGTTGGTTTACGCCGCGTGGCGGCGCCAAAAGGCTCATCGGCGCATCGCTAGGATGCGGCTGCGATGCACGACCCCACCCCCTTGTCCGACGTGACCGCCTGGCTCAGCGAGCAGCCGGCCGATGCCGATGGCGTCGGCGACCGCCTGTTCGCGGCGCTCTACGACGAGCTGCGCCGGCTGGCGCGCGGCCATCTGCGCCACGAGGACGCGGGGCATACGCTGTCGGCCACGGCGCTGTCGCACGAGGCCTGGTTCCGGCTGGCGGCGCAGACGCGCACGCAGTGGCGCAACCGCGGCCATTTCCTGGCCGTGGCGTCGATGATGATGCGGCGCATCCTCGTCAACCACGAGCTGGCGCGGCGGGCCGACAAGCGCGCGGCCGAATGGGTGGCGGTCACGCTGGCGGGGCTGGAGCAGCTGGCGCCGCCGGCCGACCGGGATCTCGTCGCCGTCCACGAGGCGCTGCTGGCGCTGGAAACCGTGGACCCGCGCGCGGCCCGGGTGGTGGAACTGCGCTTCTTCGGCGGGCTGGAGAACGAGGAAGTGGCCGAGGTGCTGGCCGTGTCGCTGGCGACGGTCAAGCGGGACTGGGCCCTTGCGCGGGCCTGGCTGCACCGGGAATTGACCACGCCCTGACCCGGTCCCCCGCCTGCGGCACGCAGCCCGCCGCCAGCGGCGCGCCGCCTTCGCGCAGGACGATGCCCTGCGGCCCGTGGCAGAGCTCGATGCGGCGCGCGGTGGGCCAGCGGCGCAGCGCGAAGGCTTCGAGGCTGTCGGGCAGGCTGGTCAGCACCTGGCCGGCGTCGAGCAGGTCGAGCGGGTGGTCGTCGAAGTGCAGCCAGGGCAGGAAGCGGCCGGCCAGCAGCAGCCAGGGCGGGGTTGGCACCGGCACGGGGGCATAGCCCTCGGCGCGCAGCCAGACCTGGGCGTCGGCGCGGTCGGCGCTGCCGGTGACGGACGCGGCGAGCAGTTCGGCCACCCATTGGTTGCAGTTCTGGTAGCGCGTGCCGAAGGCGTAGGCGTTGGCGCTGTAGCGCGGGTTCAGCAGGCCGAGCGCGAGCGGCCGGTCGAGGGCGGCGCGGGCCAGGGCGGCGGCGGCCTCGGGGGGCGGCACGAGCAGGCTGACATAGCCGAGCTCGGCGTCGTCGCTGCCGAGCACGAAGCCGGCGAGGCCCTGGTCGAACAGGCGCGACCGGCCCTCGGCGCAGGCGTAGTAGAGCTGGCGCACGGCCCAGGGCGTGTCCAGCCCCTCGGCCAGCGCGATGGCGGCGTGCGAGTAGCGCAGGCCGAAGCGCGACAGGTCGGTGCCCGAGCGGGCGATCAGTGCGGCCGGGCTGCCCGAGGCGGCGAGGGCCTCGCGCACGGCGGCGGTGAAGCGCAGCAGCCGGTCCTGCTGCGCGGCACTGACCTCGACGGGGCGCTCGCAGCCGCGCGGCGCCAGCGAGCCGGCCTGGGCGGCGGCCGCCGCCAGTGCGATGGCTGATGCAGTGATGCGGCGGATCAAGGCTGGACGACGCGCGCGCCCAGTTCGCGGTGCCAGTCGTCTTCCAGCACGAGGAAGAAGGCCCGGCCGGTGTCGGCATGGGCGAAGGCGACGCCATAGGCCTGGGGCGTGGCCTGTACCTCGTCGCCGACCTGCAGGGGCTGGGCGGCCAGGGCCTGCTCGGGCAGGGTCAGCGCGACGGGGGCGGCGCCCTCGCGGGTGAGCGTCAGGCGCAGCCGCGCGGCGTCGGCCCGGGCGACTTCGGTGACGCGGTAGCGGCCCTCGGCGCGCTGTTCACCGCCGCCGCTGCTGCCGGACGAGGCCTGGAGGGAGTCCGACAGGCTGCCGACGGCCGAGGAGCCGGCCTCGACGGCGGACGAGGCGAGGGAGTTGGCCTGGGCGGCGGTGGCGGCCAGGGTCAGGCTGAGGATGAGGGCGAGGCGCATGGTGGGGTGTCTCAGGCAGGGACGCGGACGGCGAGGCGGGCCTGTTCGATGGCGGCGATCAGCGCGTCTTCCGAGTAGGGCTTGCCGAGCAACTGGGTGACGCCGGCCGCGTCGGCCTCGGCCTGCTTGTCGTCGGAGCCGGTGATCATGACGACGGGCAGCGTCGCCGTCGCGGCGGCGGCACGCACCTGGCGGGTCAGCTCGAAGCCGTCGATGCCGGGCATTTCGACGTCGGTGATGAGCAGATGCGGACGCTCGGCGGCCAGCAGTTCCAGCGCCTGCTCGCCGCTGTCGGCCAGCGCGACGCGGTAGCCCTGGGCGGCCAGCAGGCGGCTGAGCTTGACGCGGACGATCTTGGAGTCGTCGGCGACGAGCACCAGGGTCTCGTCGGCGCGCAGTTCGCGGGTGGCCTGGGCGGCGGCTGCTGCTGCTTCGGCGGCGAGGCGTTCGGCTTCGGCGGCTCGTTCTGCGGCTTCCCGCGCGGCCTGTTCTGCGGCCTGCTGTTCCGCGAGGCGCAGCGCGGCTGCGCGTTCCGCGGCCTCGGCCGCCTCGCGGGCGGTGCGTTCTTCCGCCAGCCGTTGCGCCTCGGCGGCTTCCGCGGCGCGGGCGGCCTGCGCGGCAGCTTGTTCGGCTTCGAGTGCCGCGCGTTCCTCGGCCTCCTGCCGTTCGGCCTGGCGCCGGGCTTCGGCGGCCTCGCGGGCGGCCAGGGCCCGGGCGATTTCCTCGCGTTCGAGGCGGGCGCGTTCGGCCTCGATGCGCGCTTCCTCGGCGCGTTGTTCGGCGAGGCGGCGGGCCAGCGCCTGCTCGACCTCTTGCACTGCCGGGTCGGCCGGCGGGCGCGGCGCCTGGGCGGCCAGTGCGGCGCGTTCCTGCGCGAGGCGCTGGGCCTCGCGGCGTTCGGCCTCGGCGCGGGCGCGTAGCTGGCGCTGCCGGCCGAGCCAGAGCAGCAGCAGGGCGACGGCCGCCGCCACGGCGGCCAGGGTCCAGGTCAACAGCGCGTTCATCGTCGGGATGGGGAGCGGGGGTCGGGGGCCCCGATCATCGCGCGGGCCGGCGTTTCTCCCACAGTGCCATGGCTTCGCCGACGAGGCCGCGCCGGAAGGCGAGCACGCAGACGATGAAGATCAGCCCGGTGACGAGGCTGACGGATTCGCCCAGGCCGTTGAACCAGCCGATGCCGGTGAGGTTGGCGAGCAGGCTGCCGAGGTCGCCGATCTTGTTTTCGAGCGCGATGATGACCAGGGCGCCGACCATCGGCCCGACCAGGGTGCCCATGCCGCCGACCAGGGTCATCAGGATGACGAGGCCCGAGGTGGTCCAGATCGCGTCGGTCAGCGTGGCGAAGCCGAGCACCAGGGTCTTGGTGGCGCCTGCCAGGCCGGCCAGCGCGGCGGAGAGCACGAAGGCCAGCAGCTTGAAGCGCGCCGTGTCATAGCCCAGCGAGGTGGCGCGGGCCTCGTTCTCGCGGATGGACGTGAGCACCTGGCCGAAGGGCGAATGCACGGTGCGGTAGATCAGCCAGAAGGCGGCGATGAAGACGCCGAGCACGACGTAGTAGAGCGTCAGGTCGCTCGTCAGGTCCAGGCCGAGGAAGGGCGCGCGCGGCACGGACTGCAGGCCGTCCTCGCCGCCGGTGAAGGGCGCCTGCAGGAAGAAGAAGTACAGCATCTGCGCCAGCGCCAGCGTGATCATCGAGAAATAGATGCCCGAGCGGCGGATGGCGAGCAGGCCGAACACCAGGCCGACGACGGCCGCCGCGCCGGTGCCGACCGCGAGGCCGAGCGGCGCGGACAGGCCCCAGACCTTCATCGCATGCCCGGCCGAATAGGCCGCCGTGCCGAGGAAGGCCGCGTGGCCGAAGGACAGCAGGCCGGTGAAGCCGATCAGCAGGTTGAAGGCGCAGGCGAACAGCGCGTAGCACAGCACCTTCATCACGAAGATGGGATAGGCGCCCAGGGCCGGCAGCAGCGCGATGGCGCCAAACAGCGCGACGTAGCCGATGAGCTTCTTGTTCATTTCTCTTTCCCGAACAAGCCAGCGGGACGAACCAGAAGCACGATGGCCATGACGACGAAGACGACGGTGTTGGACGCTTCGGGGTAGAAGACCTTGGTCAGGCCTTCGATCAGCCCCAGGCCCAGGCCGGTGACGATGGAGCCGAGGATGGAGCCCATGCCGCCGATGACCACGACGGCGAACACGACGATGATGAGGTTGCTGCCCATCAGCGACGAGATCTGCAGGATGGGCGCGGCCAGCACGCCCGCGAAGGCCGCCAGCGCGACGCCGCCCGCATAGGTCAGCGTCACCATGGCCGGCACATTGATGCCGAAGGCTTGCACGAGTTTGGGGTTCTCGGTGCCGGCGCGCAGCTTGGCGCCGAGCGAGGTCTTCTCGATCAGCGCCCACACGGCCAGGCAGACGGTGATGGACGCGACGACGACCCAGGCCCGGTAGTTGGGCAGGATCATGAAGCCGAGGTTGGTGGCGCCGGTGAGCGCCTCGGGCACCGAGTAGGGCTGGCCCGAGACGCCGTAGAAGCTGCGGAACACGCCCTCGACGACCAGCGTGATGCCGAAGGTCAGCAGCAGGCCGTAGAGGTGGTCCAGCTTGTAGAGCCATTGCAGCATCGTGCGTTCGATGACGATGCCGATCAGGCCGACCGCGAGCGGCGCGAGGCCGAGCATGAGCCAGTAGTTCAGGCCCAGGTATTCCAGCCCCATCCAGGCGAAGAAGGCCCCCATCATGTACAGCGCCCCGTGGGCGAAGTTGATGATGTTGAGCATGCCGAAGATGACCGCCAGGCCCAGGGACAGCATCGCGTAGAACGAGCCGTTCACCAGGCCGAGCAGCAGCTGGCCCAAGAGGGCCGGCAGCGGAATACCGAAAAACTCAGTCATCGCGTAGCGCCCGGCGGCTTACTTCTTCACCAGGGAGCACTTGGAATCGGCGAGCTTGGTATAGGCCTCGCCGGCGGGGATGGTCTGCACGACCTTGTAGTAGTCCCAGGGCTCGCTGGATTCCTTGGGCGACTTCACCTGCATCAGATACATGTCGTAGCGCATGCGGCCGTCGGGGCCGATCTCGCCGTTCTTGGCGAAGAAGTCGTTGATCTTGGTGGCCTTCATCTGCGCGACGACCTTGTCGGAGTCGTCGCTCTTGGTGGCGTCCACGGCCTTGAGGTAGTGCGTCACGGCCGAGTAGTCGGCGGCCTGCAGCATCGAGGGCATGCGCTTCACCTTCTCGAAGAAGCGGCGGCTCCAGGCGCGCGAGTCGGCGCTCTGGTTCCAGTACCAGCCGTCGGTCAGGTACATGCCCTGGGTGGCCTGCAGGCCGAGCGAGTGGATGTCGTTGATGAACATCAGCAGGCCGGCGAGCTTCATGGTCTTGGTGATGCCGAACTCGTTGGCGGCCTTGATCGCGTTGATCGTGTCGCCGCCGGCATTGGCCAGGCCGAGAATCTGCGCGCCCGAGCCCTGGGCCTGCAGCAGGAAGGACGAGAAGTCGCTGGCCGACAGCGGGTGCTTGACGCTGCCCACCACCTTGCCGCCGGCCTTCTGCACGACGGCCGTGGTGTCGGCCTGCAGGCTGGCGCCGAAGGCGTAGTCGGCGGTCAGGAAATACCAGTTCTTGCCGCCGCTCTTGACGACGGCGTTGCCGGTGCCGTTGGCCAGGGCCACGGTGTCGTAGGCGTAGTGGACGGTGTAGGGCGAGCAGTCTTCATTGGTCAGGCGCGAGGACGCGGCGCCGATGGAGATGAAGGCGCGCTTCTTCTCGGCGGCGATCTTGGCCATGGCGAGGTTGGCGCCGGAGTTGGTGCCGCCGATCAGCAGGTCCAGGCCCTGGGTGTCCATCCACTCGCGGGCCTTGCTGGCGGCCACGTCGGCCTTGTTCTGATGGTCGGCGAACAGCAGCTCGACCTTCTTGCCGGCGGCCATGCCCTTCAGGTCGGCGATGGCCATCTTGACGGCTTCCACGCCGCCCTGGCCGTCGATGTCGGCGTAGAGGCCGGACATGTCGGTGATGATGCCGATCTTGATGACGTCGCCCGAGATCTGGGCCTGGGCGAGGCCGCAGGCGGCGAGCGCGGCGGCGGCGAGGGTGGTGCGGAAGGCTTTCATGGTTGTCTCCTGAGTGGTGGGCATGGGGGTCGTGAGGTCAAACGCTGAGCAGTTCGTCCATCCGGGCCTGGTGGGCCGGCAGCTCGGCGGCGGGGAAGGACAGCACCGCCTCGCCATGCTCGATGACGACGAAGTGGTCGGCCAGCGGCGCGGCGAAGCGGAAGTTCTGCTCCACCATGACGATGGTGAAGCCCTGCTTCTTCAGCTCGCGGATCATGCGCGCGAGGGCCTGGACGATGACGGGAGCGAGGCCCTCGGAGATCTCGTCCAGCAAGAGGATGTCGGCCCCGGTGCGCAGGATGCGCGCGACGGCCAGCATCTGCTGCTCGCCGCCCGACAGCCGCGTGCCGGGGCTGTGCCGGCGTTCGGCGAGGTTGGGGAACATGGCGTAGATCTCATGTTCCGACATGACTTTGCCGCGCTTGGTCTTGAGCGGCGGGGGCAGGCGCAGGTTTTCTTCGGCGGTCAGCGAGGCGAAGATGCCGCGCTCCTCGGGGCAGTAGCCGATGCCGAGCTGGGCGATGCGGTGCGTGGGCAGGGCGATGGCCTCTTCGCCGTGGATCTTGATCGAGCCCTTGCGCGCGCCGGTCAGGCCGAGGATGGCGCGCAAGGTCGTCGTGCGGCCGGCGCCGTTGCGGCCGAGCAGGGTGACGACCTGGCCGGGCTGCACGCTCAGGGACAGGCCGTGCAGGATGTGGCTCTCGCCGTACCAGGCGTGCAGGTCTTTGATTTCGAGCGCCGGTGTCGCCATCAATGCGCTCCCTGGAGTTCAGTCGCTTCGGTGCCCATATAGGCTTCCAGCACGGCGGGATGCTTGGACACGGTCGCGTAGTCGCCCTCGGCAAGCACGGCGCCGCGCGCCAGCACGGTGATGCGGTCGGCGATGCTGGCCACGACCTTCATGTTGTGCTCCACCATCAATACCGTTCGACCTTCAGCGACGCGCTTGATCAAAGCCGTCACACGGTCCACGTCCTCATGGCCCATGCCCTGCGTCGGCTCGTCCAGCAGCATCAGCTGCGGCTCCATGGCCATGGTCGTGGCGATCTCCAGAGCGCGCTTGCGGCCATAGGGCAGGTCGGCGGCCTTCAGGTGCGCCATGTCGCGCAGGTCCACCAGTTCCAGCAGCGCGAGCACGCGCTCGTCCAGCGCCTTCAGGCCCGTCAGGCCCTTCCAGAAATGGAAGCTCGTGCCGGTGAAGCGCTGCAGGCCGATGCGCACGTTTTCCAGCACCGTCAGATGCGGGAACACGGCCGAGATCTGGAACGAGCGGATGACGCCCCGCCGCGCGATCTGCGCCGAGTTCTCGCCGGTGATGTCGGTGCCGGCGAAGACGATGCGACCGCGCGTCGGCGTCAGGAATTTGGTCAGCAGGTTGAAGCAGGTGGTCTTGCCCGCGCCGTTGGGGCCGAGCAGCGCGTGGATGTGGCCGCGCCGCACCTGAAGATTGACCGCGTCCACGGCCGTGAAGCCCTTGAACTCCTTGGTCAGGTCTTGCGTTTCGAGGATGTATTCGCTCATGGGCTCGACGGGTAGCTGCGCGACTCTAGGCCCTTGGGCGGCGCACTGGCTTACGGGCATTCACGGGGTCTGGTCCGCGGAGAGGAAGCGTTCGATGAGGCCGATCTGCTCCGGCGTGTTCAAGGCCGGCGCATGGCCGCAGCCGGGGATCAGCGCGACGGCCGCGCGCGGGCCGCGTTCGCGCATGGCCTGCGCCGTCTCGGCCGTGAGCAGGGTCGAGTCTTCGCCGCGCAGGCAGAGCACGGGCAGGTCGAGCTGGTCCCAGGCGGCCCAGAGGCCGTAGTCGTCGGGGTGGTGGTCGAACTGCGCGGCCATCGCCGGGTCGTAGTGCGTGGTCACGCGGCCGTCGGGCAGGCGGCGCAGCGAGGTCTCGGTGAGATGGCGCCATTGCGCGTCGCTCAGGGCGCCGAAGCTGGCGTAGATGTCGCGGAAATAACGCTCCAGCTCGCCGACGGTGGCGAAACTCGGCGGCTGGCCGGCATAGGTCTTGATGCGCGCCAGCGCCGGCGCGGCGAGTTCGGGGCCGTTGTCGTTCAGCACGAGGCGCTTGATGCGGCCGCGCAGGCGGGTCGCCGCGCCCAGCGTGCCGATGGCGCCGCCCATCGAGGTGCCGACCCAGTGCGCCTTTTGCAGGCCGAGCTGGTCCAGCAGCGCCTCGGCCTGCTCGACGTAGAAGGCCAGGCAGTATTCGCGCGCCGGGTCGATGGCCCATTGCGACAGGCCGCGGCCGAGGGTGTCGGGGCAGACGACGTGCCAGCGGGGGCTGAGCGCGGCGGCGAAGTCGTCGAAATCGCGGCCGCTGCGCGCCAGCCCGTGCCAGGCGACGACGGCCGGCGCGCCTGGCTCGCCCCATTCGGTGAAGTGGATCTCGCGGCCGAGGCAGGTCAGGTAGCGCGATCTCATGGCCGGCCCTTTCGCCCGCGCGCCCAGGCCGCCAGCCGCAGCCGCCCGACGATGCCGCCCGGGAAGTGGTAGACGGCCAGCACGAAGAGCAGGCCCAGCCACAGCAGCCAGCGGTCGGGCGAGACCAGGGTGCTCAGCACCGGCACGCCCTCGACGAGGCCGCCCGCCGCCTTCAGCAGCGCCTGCAGATAGTTCTGCGCGACGATGAAGAGCACGCTGCCGACGACGGCGCCGTAGACCGTGCCCATGCCGCCGATGACGACGATGAGCAGCAGGTCGAGCATGATCTCCATGCTCATCGCCGTCTCCGGCCCCGTGTAGCGCAGCCACAGCGCCAGCAGCGCGCCGCCGCAGCAGGCCAGCAGCGCCGCGATGACGTTGGCGCCGGTGCGGTAGACCACGGGCCGGTAGCCGATGGCCTCGGCGCGGAACTCGTTCTCGCGGATGGCCTGCAGCACGCGGCCGAAGGGCGAGTTGACGATGCGCAGCAGCAGCAGGATCAGCGCCGTGACGGCGGCGAAGAGCAGGTAGTAGCTGAGCAGCCGGCCGTCGATGGCGACGCCGAGCAGCGGCTCTTCCAGGAACTCGGTGGACGGGCGCAGCGCCTCGGGGAGCTGGAAGTTCAGCCCGTCCTCGCCGCCGGTCAGCTCGCTGAGCTGAGAGCACAGCGTCATGAAGGCCGAGGCCACGGCCAGCGTGATCATGGCGAAGAAGATCGCCTTCACGCGCAGGCTGGCCAGGCCCATGGCCAGCGCGAGCGCGGCGGAAAGCGCCAGCGCGGCGGCGAAGCCGATGGCGAGCGAGGCCCAGTCCGGCCCCAGGCGCGTCGAGGCGATGGCGATGCCGTAGGCGCCGATGCCGACGAACATGGTGTGCGCGAAGCTGACGATGCCGGTATAGCCCAGCAGCAGGTCGTAGCTGGCGACGAGCAGGATGAAGACCAGCACCTTGGCCGCGACGTTGAGCGCCTGCGTGCCGGGGAAGACGAAGGGCGCCAGCAGCAGGCCGAGGAAGCAGGCGGCCAGCAGCAGCGCGAGCGGCTTGCTGCGCGGCAAATCGTGCGAAAGCAACGCGCGGATCATTTCGCCCCCACCGGATAGAGCCCTTGCGGCCGCCACAGCAGGATGGCGACCATCAGGCCGATGTTGGAGAACAGCGCGGCCTTGGGCGCGAGGAAGCCGGCGTAGTTGGCGACGAGGCCGACCAGCAGCGCGCCGACCAGGCAGCCGACCGTGGAGCCCAGGCCGCCGATGATGATGACGATGAAGAGCAGCAGATTGACCTGGCCGCCGATCTGCGGCGTGACGCCCTGCTGCACCAGGCCCCAGAGCACGCCCCCGAGGCCCGCGAGCGCGGAGCCGGCGACGAAGACGCCGACGAAGAGGCGGCGGATGCGGTAGCCGAGGGCCTCGACCATCTCGCGGTCCTGCACGCCGGCGCGGATCAGCAGGCCGAGCTTGGTGCGGTTGAGCACGAGCAGCAGGGCGATGAGGACGACGATGCCGATGAGCATGGCCAGCACGCGGAACTTCTCCACGGCCACGTCGCCGAGCAGGAAGATGCCGCGCAGCGCGTCGGGCAGCGGCAGCGGGATGAGCTGGGCGCCCCAGGTCGCCTTGATGAGTTCCTCGCCGATGATCATGCCGCCCATGGTGATGAGGATCTGCTTCAGGTGCTGGCCGTAGACGGGCCGGACCAGCACGCGCTCGAAGACGAGGCCGACGGCGGCGGCGATGGCCATGCCGGCGGCGCAGGCGGCGGCCAGCGCCGCCAGGTTGGCGAGCACGTCTGGCGAGGTGGCCCAGGGAGCCAGGGCGGCCAGCACGGTCGTTGCCATGAAGGCACCCAGCGCGATGAACACGCCGTGGCCGAAGTTCAGCACGTCCATCAGGCCGAACACCAGCGTCAGGCCGGAGGCGATGACGAAGATGATGAGGCCCATGGCGATGCCGGCCAGCGTGAGGTTGAGCCAGGTGCTGGGGCTGCCGGTGAGGGGCAAGGCGAGCAGCATGACTGCTGCAAGGAGTGCGAGGGGTCGTGGGTCGAGTTTCATGGGCTCGCTACTTCTGGTTGGTGGCGAGTAAGGTGCCGGGAGTCCGCCCCGGCGGGCGGGTAACTTTCTTCTGCGGCGCCAGAAGAAAGTCACCAAAGAAGAGGCGCTGAACCGCACACGACCGCGGCGCCGCCATCGGCGGCGCGCGAAAACGCGCGGTGGCACTTCGCCCAGACGCGAGCCGCTGCGCTCTCGCTGCTGTCCCTGTGAAGAGCGCCGTCCATCGACCCTTCACGTCGGTTAACGACGGCTGCACGCCGGGCTCATCAGGGAATACCGCGTCGCTGGAGCGACGGCACCGAGGATGCGCACGGGCCGCGTCGCCCGAGCGACGCTGCATTGGGTTTTCTGGCGAGCCCGGCGTGCAGCCGCGCGTTAAGCGGGCAGGTGGTGAGATGGAGGGTGCTGGTGACAGGGACAGCAGCGAGAGCGCAGCAGGTCGCGTCTGCCCATACGCCGTCTGGTTGTTGCGATGCGCAGGGAGGGCCTGTGGTGCTGGTGTGCGGTTCAGCGCCTCTTCTTTGGTGACTTTCTTCTGGCGCCGCAGAAGAAAGTTACCCGCCCGCCGGGGCGGACTCCCGGCACCACACGCGCCACCAACCAGGAGCAACGAGGCACGACCCAAGAAAGCAGCGGTCATTGATGCGCCCCCAACGACAGCCCCAACAAGCGCTGCTGCAACGAAGCATCCTCGATCAGCTCTCGCATCGACCCACGATGCCCGATCCGCCCGTCATCCATCACGGCGACCGAATCACCCAGCTCGGCGGCGACGCGGAAGTTCTGCTCCACCAGCAGCACCGTCGTCGCCGTGCCCTTCAGCTCGCGCAAGGCCGTGATGAGGTTCTGCACGATGGCCGGCGCGAGGCCCTTGCTCGGCTCGTCGATGACCAGCAGCTCGCGCGGCTCGATCATGGCCCGGGCAATGGCGAGCATCTGCTTCTGCCCGCCCGACAGCTTGCCGGCCGGGTGTGCCCAGAACGTCTTGAGCGCCGGGAACAGCCCGAACAGCCAGTCCAGCCGCCGCGCGTCCAGGTCGCCAATCCGCCGCGCCGAGCGCGCCGCCAGCAGCAGGTTCTCGGCCACGCTCAGCTCGCCGAAGATGCCCATGGTCTCCGGCACATAGGCGATGCCGCGCGAGGCGACGTCGGGCGTCGCCAGCCGCGTGATGTCCTCGCCCTTGAACGCCACCGAGCCCGCGCTCGCCGTCCACAGGCCCATCAAGGTGCGCAGCGTGCTCGTCTTGCCCGCGCCATTGCGGCCCAGCAGCATGGTCACCTGCCCCGCGGGCACGTCGAGATCGACGCCATGCAGGATGTGATACGCGCCGACGTGGGTGTGGACGCCCTTCAGTTCGAGCAGGTTCATGCCGCCACCCCCAGATACGCCTCTTGCACGATGGGCGAGGCGATGACGGTGGCCGGGTCGCCGTCGGCGACGAGCCGACCCTGATGCAGCACGATGATGCGGTCCGCCAGTTCGCGCACCACGTCCATCTTGTGCTCCACCAGCAGCAGGGTGTGGCGCTTCTCCGCCTTCAGCGCGCGGATCAGGTCGAGCACCACGGGCACCTCGTCCACGCTCATGCCGGCCGTGGGTTCGTCGAACAGATACACCTTGGGGTCGAGCGCGATCAGCATCGCCACTTCGAGCTTGCGCTGGTCGCCATGCGGCAGGCTGGCCGCGAGGTCGTCGGCGCGCGAGGCCAGGCGCACACGGTCGAGGATGGCGCGCGCCTCGTCGATCAGTTCGCGGTGCGACAGCCACACCGACAGCATGCGCAGCCCCTCGCCCCGCCGCGCCTGCACTGCCAGCCGCACGTTTTCCAGCACCGTCAGGTGCGCGAACAACTGCGTCAACTGGAAGGCCCGGCCCAGGCCGCGCCGCGTGCGCACGGGTGCGGGCAGGCGGGTCAGGTTCTCGCCGTCCAGCCAGACCTCGCCGCTGCTCGCGGGCAACTGGCCCGAGATCAGGTTGAAATAGGTCGTCTTGCCCGCGCCGTTGGGCCCGACGATGGCCGTCAGCGTGCCGGGCTGGAAGGCGCAGCTCACGCCATCGACGGCCACATGGCCGCCGAAGCGGATCGTCAGGTCTTTGGTTTCGAGCACGGGCCGCTCGGGTTCAACGCTTGTTGCGGATGGGCACGGCCATTTCTTCCGGCTTGATCTCCCGCACCAGCTCCGGCACGCCCCAGGGGAAGGCCGGGTCCGCCTTGATGCGGAAGTGGTACATGGACTGCATCGCCTGGTGGTCCTCGGCGCGGAACGTCATCTTGCCCTTGGGCGTCTCGAAGCTCATGCCTTCCATGGTCTTGATGAGCTTGTTGGTCGTCGTGTCGCCGTTGGTCTTCTTCAGCGCCTCGACCAGCGCGATCGCGGCCGTCATGCCGCCCGCGGTGAAGAAATCGGGCGGGGCCTTGAACTGCTTGTAGTGGTTGGCCACCAGCCACTCGTTGACCGGGTTCTTCGGGATGCCGAAGTAGTAGTAGGTCGCGCCTTCCATGCCGGGGAACTGCTTGTAGGCGGCCATGGCCGGCAGGATGTTGCCGCCCGAGCCGACGGCGATGCCGTAGCGCTTCTGCAGGTCCAGCGCCGCCAGCGCGCCGAAGGGCGGCGTGCCGCCTGCCCAGACCACGCCGATGACCTTGGGGCCGGGCCTGTCCTTGAGCGCGTCCACCAGGCGCTGGATGCCGGCCGTGAAGTCGGTCGTCGCCGTGGGCAGGTATTCCTCGTGGACGATCTTTGCCTTCTTCAGCGCTTCCTTGTAGGCCTTCACCGCGTCGCGGCCGAAGGCGTAGTCCTGGGCCAGGATGCCGATGCTCAGGCCCGGGATGTCCGAGGCGACGGCGTTGCCGATGGCGTCCTGCGAGGAATTGCGCGCGGTGCGGAAGATGTATTTGTTCCACTTCTCGCCCGTGATGGAGTCGGCCACGGCGGGCTCCACGAGCAGGATCTTCTTGTACTCCTCGGCCACCGGCAGCATGGCCAGCGCCACGCCGCTGGACGAGGGGCCGACGGCGATGTCGGCCTTGTCGTCGCCATAGGCGGCGGCCAGCAGGCTCTTGCCCACGTCGGGCTTGCCCTGGTCGTCCTTCTCGATGACGACGAGCTTCTTGCCCGCGACGGCCATCGTGCCGCCGGTGGCGTAGTCCAGGCCCATCATGAAGCCGACCTGCGTCTGCTTGCCGTAGGCTTCCAGCGGGCCGGTCTTGCTGTAGACGTGGGCGATGCGGATTTCGTTGCCGGCGGCGAGGGCCAGCGTGGGCAGCGCGAGGGCGGCGAGGGCGAGGCGGCGCGTGAGGTGCGGCATGGGGCTGTCTCCTTGTAGTGCTTCCCTTTTTGCAAGGGCCGTGCCTGGCGGGGAAGGGGGCGCCAGGGCCGGATTCTGTTCGGGTTGTCCCGAGGTTTTGGGGCGTTAGGCCCCCGGGGGAGTGTCCGAAATTCAGGCGTTGCCTGAAAGCTGGACTTCCAGGTCCGGCCAACGCGCCAGCCTTTCGTACAGCGAGGCGCGCGAGATTTGCAGCAGGCGGGCGGCGGCCATGCGGTTGCCGCCGGTGGCTTGCAGCGCGCGGCGGATCGCGTCGCGTTCCAGCGCCTCGATCAGTTCGGGCAGCGGAGCCACGGCCTGGGCTGTCGTCACGGCGGGCGGCGCTGCCGGTTCGGGCGCGGCTTCGGCAGGCGGCGGCAGCACCGCGTCGCCCTGGAAGTGCCGGGCCGTGAGCTGCATGTCGTCGCTCATCAGGCTGACCTGTTCCAGCGTGTTGCGCAGTTCGCGGATATTGCCGGGCCAGGGCTGCTGTTGCAGCCATTCCAGCGCGTCGGGGCTGAGCAGCTTCTGCGGCATGCCGCTGCGGCGGGCAATGTCCTCGCCGAGCGCCTCGGCCAGGGCCTCGATGTCTTCCAGCCGCTCGCGCAGCGCCGGCACGCGGATGGGCAGCACATTGAGGCGGTAGTAGAGGTCGGCGCGGAAGCTGCCGGCCGCCACCATCGCGGCGAGGTCGCGGCTGGTGGCGGCGATGACGCGCACGTCCACCCGCAGCACCGTGTTGCTGCCGAGCGGCTCGACTTCCTGCTCCTGCAGCACGCGCAGCAGCTTGCTCTGCAAGGCCAGTGGCATGTCGCCGATCTCGTCGAGGAAGAGCGTGCCGCCGTCCGCCAGCTTGAACTTGCCGTCGCGCCCCTTGCGCTCCGCGCCCGTGTAGGCGCCGGGCGCGACGCCGAAGAACTCGGCTTCCAGCAGCGTCTCGGGCACGGCGGCGATGTTGACGCCGACCAGCGGCCGGTGCGCGCGCCGCGAGGCCGAGTGGATGGCGTGGGCCAGCAGCTCCTTGCCCGTGCCCGTCTCGCCCAGCAGCAGCACGGTGGAGTCGGTCTGCGCCACGCGCCGGGCCTGCCGCTTCACTTCCAGCGCGGCGGGGCTGGCGCCGATGAAGCTGGCGATCGTGTACTTGGGCCGGCGTTGCGCGGCCAGTTGCCGGCGCGTGTCTTCCAGCTCCTGCTGCAGCCGCGCGAACTTGGTGATCAGCGGCTGCATCGTCGTCTCGGGGTGGTCGAGCAGCACGAGGCCGAGCGCGCCGATGACCTCGCCCGCGTCGTTGCGCAGCGGCAGGCGGCTCACCAGAAACGTGCCGGCCTTGTTCGTCAGCAGATCCACGAGCACCGGCTTGCCGGTTTCCAGCACATGCAGCATCTGCGTGTTGGGCACCACGTCCTCGACGCGCTTGCCGACGAACTCATGCTCGTCCGTGAAGCCGAGCGCGGGCAGGAAGCGCTTGTAGCCGTCGCTGATCCAGACGATGTGGTGGCTGCGGTCGATGACGAACATGCCCTCGGCCGAGCGGGCCAGCACGTCGAACATCGAGCGCGCGGCCAGACGCAACAGCCCATCGACATCCTGGGGGATGCCGGCGGGCGGTGTCTGGGATCTGGACAGGGGCATGGCCGGCGCAATGTACCGCGCCGGCCCGCCCTTCAGGACGGCGTTCAGGGTCAGAACTTGTAGGTGCCGCCGATGGTGAACGTCCGCGGCGCGCCATAGAACGCGTCCAGCACGCCCAGCACGGCGATGTTGTAGCCGTCGGTCTTGTAGGCCTTGTTCGTCAGATTGCTGCCTTGCAGGAAGAAGCTCAGGCGGCGGCTCTGCTCCCAGATCAGGCCGGCGTTGACGAGGGTGTAGGCGTCCTGGGCCAGGGATTCGGCGAGGTCGGTCGTCGGGTAGACCTTGCTGCGGTGGCTCAGGCCCAGGCGCGAGCGCAGCGTGCCGCTGCCCAGGCGGGCGCTGTGCTCGATGTTCAGGCCGGCCTGGAACTTGGGCGTGTTGGAGAACTTCTTCTGGCTGGCCACGTTGACGCCGCCGTCCATGTATTCGTCGTATTTGGCGTTCAGCGCGGCGAGGTTGCCGCTGATGCGCCAGTCGGCGCTCGGCCGCCATGCGAATTCCAGCTCGGCGCCGTTGATGCTGGCCTTGCCGGCATTGGTGAAGTCGCCGAAGAACTGCGCCACGCCGTTGGCGTCCACGTAGCCGGTGAACACCGAGAGCTGCACGTTCTTGTAGTTGTTGTGGAAGAGCGCGGTGTTCAGCTCCAGGCGGCCGCCGTCCAGCAGCATCTTGGCGCCAAATTCCAGCGAGTCGAGCGCCTCGTCCTTGAAGGGTTCGGCCGAGCGCGGCACGGCCACGGCCTGGGCACGGATGTTGTAGCCGCCGCTCTTGAAGCCGCGCGAGGCGGTGGTGTAGAGCTGCACTTCCTTGCTGAGCCGGTATTCCAGCGACAGGCGCGGCGAGGTGTTGGAGACGCTCAGGGACTTGTCGAAGTCCGCCGCCACGGAGATGGGCGTCGGGCCGAAGTTGGCGTTCGGGAAGCCCAGGTTCAGCACGACGGCGTGCTTGGTTTCCTTGGTGTAGCGCAGGCCGGTGCTGACGCTGAACTGCGGCGTCAGGCGCCAGCTCCAGTCGCCGAACAGGGCCTTGCCCTCGGTGTAGACATTGCCGTTGGTGGTGCCGAACAGCAGGTTGAAGAAGTTGTTGCGCACCGTGCCGCCGGCGCGGCCGTCGAAGTAGTACAGGCCGACGACGCCGGAGCTGCTGTCGCCCTCGTAGATGGCCTGCAGTTCGTGGCTGCGCGAGCTGTCGTGGTATTCGGCGCGCACGTCGGCGATCTTGGCGGGCAGGCCGTCGAAGTCGATCGAGGTGTCGGTGTCGGACGCGCGGTGGGCGGCGATGTACTTCAGGCTCCAGGTGTCGCCGAGGCCCCAGTTCAGCGTCAGCGATTCGCCGCTGCTGTTGGTGTAGTTGGCGTTGGGCATGCCGCTGGCGATGTCGTAGCGGCTGTCGCGGACGGGCGTCTTGGCCGGGTCGGACGGGTTGACGTTCAGACGCTGGAAGCCGCGCATATGGGATTTGTCGCGCGTGCGGTCGGCCGAGAACTGGGCGTTGAAGCTGCTGCCGGTGGGGAACCAGCCCATGGAGACGCGGCCGGCCGTGGTGTCCTGGTCGCTGACGGGGCTGCCGTCGGTGAGGTTGCTGCCGTAGCCGTCGCGGTCCAGGCTGGCGCCGGCGAGGCGGAAGCGGAACTGGCCGTCGGCCACCGCCGTGCCCACGCCGCCCTTGGCCGTCACCTGGTCATAGTTGCCGACGGCCAGGGTCAGCGAGCCCTCGGTCTGCGTCGGCAGCGGCTTGGAGACGTATTTCACCGCGCCGCCGATGGTGTTCTTGCCGTAGAGCGTGCCCTGCGGGCCGCGCAGCACTTCGACGCGCTGCACGTCGTACACGTCCAGCAGCGCACCCTGCGGGCGGGCGATGTAGACGTCGTCGAAATAGATGCCCACGCCGGGGTCCACGCCCCACAGCGGGTCGGCCTGGCCGACGCCGCGGATGAAGGTCGTGATCGTCGTGTTGCTGCCGCGCGCGGCGTAGATGGTCAGGTTGGGCACCTGGCCCTGCAGGTCGCCGAGGTCCTTGATGGCGAGGCGGTCGAGCTGCTCGGCGGTCAACGCCGTGACGGCGACGGGCACGTCCTGCAGCGATTCCTCGCGCTTGCGGGCGGTGATCTTGACGGTGTCCAGCGTCGTCACGGCCGGCTCGGCGGCCGGGGCGGTCTGCGCCCCGGCGGGCAGGGCGGCGCCGAGGGCGGCGAGGATGGCGAAATGCAGCGGCCGAACATGAAAGTTCGGCGCCAGTTGGCGTCGGGGCATGGCTTGTCTCCTGTGATGTCTTGGATGCCAGCCCCCCACAGCGCAAAAGCCATGCCCGCACTGGCACAAGGGAAGTCCCTGGCAAACCCTTGCGGGTTGGCCCTTGGTTTGGCCGTCTGGCGCGGCGATGCCGTCTGGAATCCAGCCAGATCGCTGCGGGCTTTGTCCAGGATGCAGACAGTGGCCGGGACGGCCTCGTCGTCCACAATCGCCGGCCCGCGACATCCATCGGATCACGACATGAAGAAACCCCTGCTGCCCGCGCTTCTGCTTTCCCTCGCCGCCGCGCTGCCGCTGGCGGCCCAGGCCGGCCCCAAGGCCGATGCGCTCGGCGCCTGCCTGGCCGACAGCACCACGGGCAAGGACCGCAAGGATCTGGCGATGTGGGTCTTCGTGGCGATCTCGGTCCACCCCGAAATCCAGCCCCTGGCGACGGTGACCGAGCAGAGCCGCGACAAGGCGGACGACGCCATGGCCAAGCTGTTCACCCTGCTGCTGACCGAACGCTGCCGGACGCAGGCCCGCGAGGTGGTGCAGCAGGAAGGCGCGGCCGGCATGGGCACCGCCTTCCATTCGCTCGGCGCGCTGGCGATGCAGGAGCTGATGAGCAACCCGGCGGTCGGCGCCGCCATCGGCGGCTTCGAGCGCCGGCTGGATCAGGCCAAGATCCAGGCCGCGCTCAACGGCAATTGATCGGCGGCAACCGATTCAGGGTTTGACGCGGACGATGCGGCCGCTGCTTTCCAGCACGAGGTAGAGCAGGCCGTCCGGGCCCTCGCGCACGTCGCGCATGCGGCCGGCCTCGGGGAAGAGCCGCTCCTGCTCGGCGGGGCGGTTGTCGGCGTCGAGCTTGACGCGCTCCAAATGGCCGAATTTCAGCGAGCCGATGAAGAAGCTGCCCTGCCAGCCCGCGCCGTAGCGCGCGCTCTGCAGCCGCGCGAGGCCCGAGGGCGCGATGGACGGCACCCATTTGACGACGGGCTGCTCCATGCCGGCCTTGGCGGCGATGCCTTCGCCGATCCGGCCGCCGCCGTAGTTCTCGCCGTAGGTGATGACGGGCCAGCCGTAGTTCAGCTTCGGGCGGATCAGGTTCAGCTCGTCGCCGCCCTGCGGGCCGTGCTCGTGCTGCCAGAGCCGGCCCTTCTCGTCGATCACCAGGCCCTGCGAGTTGCGGTGGCCGTAGCTCCAGATCTCGGGCAGGGCGCCGGGCGTGTTCACGAAGGGGTTGTCGGCGGGCACGCTGCCGTCCTTGCCGATGCGCACGATCTTGCCGAGGTGGTTGTCCAGCGTCTGCGCGCTCTGCATGCCCTTGTAGCGCTCGCCCAGGCTGAGGAAGAGCCGGCCGTCCGGCGCCTCGGCGATGCGGCAGCCGAAGTGGAGCTGGCTGTCCATCTTGGGCCTCTGGCTGAAGATGACCTTCACGTCGTTCAGGCGCTTCAGGTCTTCGCTCAGCCGCGCGCGGGCCAGGGCGGTGCTGTTGGTCTTGTCGGGGCCGGGCTCGGCGAAGCAGAAGTAGAGCGTGCGGTTGCGGGCGGAGTCGCTGTCCAGCCGCAAGTCCAGCAATCCGCCCTGGCCGACGGCGGCGACGGGCGGCAGGCCGGCGATGGGCGCGCTCGGCTTGCCGCCGGCCCGGGCCGTGCGCAGCGCGCCGTCGCGCTCGGTGATGAGGAACTGGCCGTCGGGCAGAAAGGCCAGCGCCCAGGGGGTCTTGAGGCCCTCGACGACGGTTTCCAGTTGGGGCGCGGCGTGGGCGAGGGGCGCCACGGCGAGCGCGGCGACGAGAGGAAAGAGGCGGTGCTTGCTCATCGGGTCGGCGGCGGGTGAGGGAGATGTCGAATCTTCGTTCAGTCGTCCCACAGTCCGCTGAACAGGGTCAGGCCGACGCTGAGCAGGTCCACCGCGAACAGCCCGGCAGGCGCCGGCTTGGGGGCTTCGCGCTGGGCGCGCTGCTCACGCTGAACCCGCGACTGCTCCCGGGCCAGCGCGACGATGGCATCGGCGATCTGCTCGGGGCTGCCCGGCGCGGGCTTGGCGGCGGCGTGGGCATAGGTCTGCAAGGCGCGCTCGACGGCCTGCGGGTCGAGCAGGGACAGGGCCGAGCGGCAATGCGAGCAGGCGTCTTCCCGGCGCAGATCCACCGGCGCGCCGCAACTGCTGCAATGGATGACGCCAACCTTGGCGGCGATGCCGGCGATCTCGACCGGCGTGAGCTGGCGCACGAAGCCCTTCTCGATCATGAAGGACGCGAAGCTGCTGAAGCGGCCGTGGCGGCTCTCGCAGCGGTGCGTGATGTAGCGCCCGCTGCGCACGAGGTCGAAGCCCTGGCGCAGGGTGCTGCGGCATTGCGGGCAGGCGAGCTGCCCGGCCAGCGGCGTGCGCGCCTGGTCGCGGTGGCGGTGCATTTCCTTGAACACCGTGGCGATGGCCTCGGGGGCGAGCTTGAGGTTCTCCAGGTGGTCGAACCAGATGCCGTGGCAGCCGAAGCAGAAGTCGATTTCCACCGCGCCGCCGTAGACGGCCGGCAGCACGTGGGCCTGCATGGCCTCGCGGCACGAGGGGCAGGGGCGGGTGGCGGGGAGCATCCGGCCGAGTATCTCAACCGGCCTGGCCCGCCCGGTCAGCCGTCCAGCCGCTGCTGGAACACCAGCCCCGCGTGTTCCCGCAGCGCGTGGAACTTGACCTTGGGCCAGTTGCTCTCGATCGCGCGCAGCTCGGGCGCGTATTCGACCAGCACGGTCGGCGCGTCCACCGCGTCGTAGGCCATGCGGTGGTCGTTGGCGTCGATGAAGCGCTTGAGTTCGGCCGGGTCGTCGCAGGTCACCCAGCGCGCCACCTGGAAGCGGCTGGGCATGATGCGCGCCTTGCAGCCGTATTCGTGTTCCAGCCGGTGCGCGACGACCTCGAACTGCAATTGCCCCACCGCACCCAGCAGCAGCACGCTGCCCGCAATCGGACGGAAGACCTGGATCGCGCCCTCCTCGCCCAGTTGCTGCAGCCCGGCCTTGAGTTGCTTGGTCTTCAGTGGGTCGGCCACTTCGACGCTGCGGAACATTTCCGGCGCGAAGAAGGGCAGGCCGGTGTATTGCAGCGCCTCGCCTTCGGTGATGGTGTCGCCGAGCTGAAGCACGCCGTGGTTGGGGATGCCGATGATGTCGCCGGCAAAGGCTTCGTCCAGCAGTTCGCGGCGCTGGGAGAGGAAGCTCACCACCGTGTTCGGCCGCAGCTCCTTGCCCGAGCGCACCACCTTGAGCCGCATGCCGCGCTCGAAGTGGCCCGAGGCCACGCGCACGAAGGCGATGCGGTCGCGGTGGGCCGGGTCCATATTGGCCTGGATCTTGAACACCACGCCGGTGAATTTGGGCTCTTCCGGCTGCACGACGCGCTGCATGGCCTCGCGCGCATCGGGCGCGGGGGCCAGTTCCACCAGCGCGTCCAGCACTTCCTGCACGCCGAAGTTGTTGACGGCGGAGCCGAAGAACATCGGCGTCTGCCGGCCGCCCAGGAAGGCGTCGAGGTCGAAGGCGGGCGCGGCTTCCTTGACCAGTTCGATCTCGCCCTGCGCGTTGTCGTACTGCATGCCGAAGCGCTGGGCATAGGCCGGGTTGTCCAGCCCTTCCAGCACTTCTTCATCGCCGGCCACGCGGTCCTCGCCGGGGGCGAACACGCGCATGCGCTGCTGGCGTAGGTCCATCACGCCGTGGAACTGCTTGCCCATGCCCACCGGCCAGGTGAACGGCACGACCGTCATGCCCAGTTCGCGCTCGATCTCGTCCATCAGCGCCAGCGGCTCCTGCACCTCGCGGTCCATCTTGTTGACGAAGGTGAGGATGGGCGTGTTGCGCGCGCGGCAGACCTGCAAGAGCCGGCGCGTCTGCGGCTCGACGCCGTTGGCCGCGTCGATGACCATCAGCGCCGCGTCCACGGCGGTCAGCACGCGGTAGGTGTCCTCGGAGAAGTCCTGGTGGCCCGGCGTGTCCAGCAGGTTGATGACGCAGTCGCGGTATTCCATCTGCATGACCGACGAGGCCACCGAGATGCCGCGCTGCTTCTCGATCTCCATCCAGTCCGAGGTGGCATGGCGGCTGGCCTTGCGCGCCTTCACCGAACCGGCGATCTGGATCGCGCCGGAGAACAGCAGCAGCTTCTCCGTCAGCGTGGTCTTGCCGGCGTCGGGGTGGCTGATGATGGCGAAGGTGCGGCGGCGGCGGACTTCCGTCGCAATGCGGCTGGGGTCGGACATGGGCAGGGCGAGAGGGGGCGAACCGTGGATTATCGACGCCACCCCCGGCGCGACCTCGGTAGAGTCGGCCCCGGCACTTTCCTCGGAGACACAGCATGTTCGGCATCCGGTTCAAGTCCCTGCGTGTGCAACTGGTGGCCCTGGCCGTGGCGGCGATGCTGCTCGGCCTGGTGGCCCTGGCGGTGGCCAACTACCTGACGGCGCGCAGCCACGTGATGAGCGTGCTGCGGGCCGACACCCTCGGCCTGGCCCAGGCCCAGGCCCGCGCGATCAGCGACTGGGCGGCGTCCAAGGTCGCCATCGTCCGCTCCACCGTGCCCGCCGCCCGCGAGGAGGACCCGGTCAAATACCTCATCCAGGCCCAGGGCTCCGGCGGCTTCGACAACAGCTATATCGCCTTCGCCGACAAGCGCATGGTCTTCGGCGTCTCCCAGGCCCTGCCGCCCGGCTACGACCCCACCTCGCGGCCCTGGTACCAGAGCGCCGCCGCCGCCAGCGGCCCCGTGCTCTCGCCGCCCTACAAGGACGCCTCGTCCAACCGCATGACGGTGACCTTCGCGCTGGCCATCAAGGACGGCGGCCAGACCACCGCCGTCGCGGCCGGCGACGTGGTGCTGGACAACGTGGTCAACGTCGTCAAGTCCATCCGGCCCACGCCGGGCAGCTATGCCTTCCTCGTCGAGAAGGACGGCAAGCTCATCGCCCACCCCGACCTCAAGCGCGGCGGCACGCCGGCCAGCGACGTGGCGCCCGAACTCAAGCCCGACTACCTGCATCAGCTCGCCACGGGCGGCCAGCTGCAGCCGGTCGAGATCGACGGCAGCGCCCACCTGCTGCTGGGTACCGCCGTCGAAGGCACGGACTGGACCCTCGTCATCGCCCTCGACCGGGGCGAGGCCCTGGCCGGCCTGCGCAGCCTGGCGACCAGCTCCGTGCTCGCGGCCCTCGTCGTGCTGGTGCTGTCGGTCCTCGTCATCGCCGCGCTGGTGGCGCAGCGCCTGCGCCGGCTCGGCCTGCTCAACGACGCCTTGCAGGACATCGCCTCGGGCGACGGCGACCTGACCCGCCGCGTCGCCGACGACGGCGCCGACGAACTGGCCGAGATCGGCCGCAGCTTCAACACCTTCGTCGCCAAGCTCAGCGGCGTGCTGCGCGAGATCCGCGACAGCAGCGAGTCCGTCCACACCGCCTCGCAGGAGATCGCCGCCGGCAACCACGACCTGTCCGCCCGCACCGAGCAGACGGCCAGCAGCCTGGAGCAGACGTCCAGCTCCACCGAGCAGCTGACCGACACCGTCAAGCTCAACGCCGAGCGTGCGGCCCAGGCCAACCAGCTCGTGTCGGCCGCGCAGCGCGTGGCCCAGCGCGGCGGCGAGGTGGTGTCGCGCGTGGTCAGCACCATGCAGGACATCAGCAACAGCTCCAGCCGCATCAACGACATCATCGGCACCATCGACGGCATCGCCTTCCAGACCAACATCCTGGCGCTGAACGCGGCGGTCGAAGCCGCGCGGGCCGGCGAGCAGGGGCGCGGCTTCGCGGTGGTGGCCGGCGAGGTGCGCACGCTGGCGCAGCGCTCGGCCGAGGCGGCCAAGGAGATCAAGACCCTGATCGGCGCCAGCGTCGAGCGCGTGGACAGCGGCTCGCAACTGGTGCGCGAGGCCGGCGAGACGATGACCGAAATCGTCGGCTCGGTCGGCCAGGTGACGACCATCATGCAGGAGATCGCCGTCGCCAGCAGCGAGCAGAGCGGCAGCATTGCCGAGGTCAGCACCGCCGTCGCCCACCTCGACCAGCTGACGCAGCAGAACGCCGCCCTGGTCGAAGAATCCGCCGCCGCCGCCGAGGCGCTGAAGCAGCAGGCCGAACGCCTCGCAGCGGCCGTGGGGGCGTTCAAGCTGGCGGGCTGAGCCTCATCAACTCAAGCGCTCGACCCCCGCCAGTTCGCAGGCGTAGATCGCATTGCGCAGCGCCGCGATGGCCTCGTAGCGGGTGAAGCTGCGCCGCCAGGCGAGCACGACGCGTCGCGTGGGCACCGGGGCGCTGAAGGGCACGAACTTCAGATGCGGCGTCGCGTCGCGCGGCACGCTCAGCGCCGGCACCACCGTCACGCCCATGCCCGAGGCGACCATGTGCTTGATCGTCTCCAGCGACGAGCCTTCGAAGCTGCGGCGGATGCCCTCGGCATCGCTTGCAAAGCGCGCGAACTCGGGGCAGACCTCCAGCACATGGTCGCGGAAGCAGTGGCCCGTGCCCAGCAGCAGCATGGTCTCGCGCTTGAGCTCCTCGGCGCTGATCGACTCGCGCGCGGCCAGCGGGTGCGCGGCCGGCAGCGCGACGACGAAGGGCTCGTCGTAGAGCGGCGCCGTCGCCAGCCCGGCGTCGGGGAAGGGCTCGGCCAGGATCGCGCAGTCCAGCTCGCCGGTGCGCAGCATCTCCAGCAGTTTGACGGTGAAGTTCTCCTGCAGCATCAGCGGCATCTGCGGATACAGCTCGATGCTGTGCCGCACCAGTTCGGGCAGCAGATAGGGCCCGATCGTGTAGATGAGCCCGAAGCGCAGCGCGCCAGCCAGCGGGTCCTTGCCGCGCTTGGCTGTTTCTCTGATCGCGCCGGCCATCTCCAGCACCGCCTGCGCCTGCCGCACGATCTCCTCGCCCAGCGGCGTGACGCTGACCTCGCTGCCGCCGCGCTCGAAGATCTTCAGGTCGAGTTCCTCTTCCAGCTTCTTGATCGCCACCGACAGCGTCGGCTGCGACACGAAGCAGGCCTCGGCCGCGCGGCCGAAATGCCGCTCGCGGGCGACGGCGACGATGTAGCGGAGTTCGGTCAAAGTCATGGGGCCGAACGCTACACTGCGCCCGCCTCGGCAGCCCCCTCGGGGTTTCTACGGAGAAATCCATGACAGACCGCAAGCCCATGACCCTGCCGCGCCTGGCGCAGATGCACGCCGGCGGCGAGAAGATCGCCATGCTGACCTGCTACGACGCGGCCTTCGCGTCGCTGCTGGACGAGGCCGGCGTGGACGTGCTGCTGGTCGGCGACAGCCTCGGCAATGTGCTGCAGGGCCGCGGCTCGACGGCGCCGGTCGGCCTGGACGACATGGTCTATCACACCACCTGCGTGCGCCGTGGCGTGAAGTACGCCTTCGTCGTCGCCGACCTGCCCTTCGACAGCTATCACGCCAGCAAGGAAGAAGCCTGGAAGAGCGCCGCCGCGCTGGTCAAGGCCGGCGCGCATATGGTCAAGCTCGAAGGCGGCGGCTGGACGGCGGAGACGGTGCGCTTCATCAGCGAGCGCGGCATCCCGGTCTGCTGCCACCTCGGCTTCACGCCGCAGACGGTGACGGCGCTGGGCGGCTTCCGCGTGCAGGGGCGCGACGAGGAGAGCGCCGCGCGCATCAGGCGCGAGTCGCAGGAACTCGTCGCGGCCGGCGCGGCGATGCTGCTCTACGAGATGGTGCCGGCCACGCTGGCCGCCGAGATCACGGCCGCGTCGCCGGTGCCCGTCATCGGCATCGGCGCGGGCGTGGGCACCTCGGGCCAGGTGCTGGTGCTGCACGACATGCTCGACATCACGCCCGGCCGCAAGCCGCGTTTCGTCAAGGACTTCATGGCCGGCCAGGGCTCGGTGCTGGCCGGCGTGCAAGCCTATGTCGATGAAGTGAAGGCCCGGACCTTCCCGGTCGATTCCATCCACGGTTTCTGATGCAAGTCGTCCACACCATTCCCGAACTGCGTGAAGCGCTCGCCATCCATCGCGAGCGCGGCTTCGTGCCGACGATGGGCAATCTGCACGAGGGCCATCTGGCGCTCGTGCGGCAGGCGCGCGAACTCGTCGGCCCGGCCGGCGTGGTGGTGGCGAGCGTCTTCGTCAACCGCCTGCAGTTCGCGCCGCACGAGGACTTCGACACCTACCCGCGCACGCTGGCGCGCGACTGCGAGCTGCTCGACGACGCCGGCTGCGACCTCGTCTTCGCGCCCAGCGAGCGCGAGCTTTACCCCGAGCCCCAGGGCTACAAGGTGCTGCCGCCGCCCGAGCTGGCGGACATCCTCGAAGGCCATTTCCGCCCCGGCTTCTTCACCGGCGTCTGCACCGTCGTCCACAAGCTCTTCAACATCGTGCAGCCGACTTGTGCCCTGTTCGGCAAGAAGGACTACCAGCAGCTCATGGTGCTGCGCCGCATGGTGGCGCAGATGGCGCTGCCCATCGCCATCCACGGCGGCGAGACGCGCCGCAGCGACGAGGGGTTGGCGCTGTCCTCGCGCAACGGCTATCTGAGCGCCGAAGAAAAGGCCGAGGCGCTGCGCCTGTCGCGCACGCTGCGCGGCCTGATCGCGCGCTGGCAGGCCGGCGAGCGCGACCTCGCGGCGCTGGAAGCCGACGCGATGCAGGCCCTGCGCGACGCCGGCTGGGCGCCCGACTATCTGACGCTGCGCCGCCAGCACGACCTCGGCCCCGCCGTGGACGGCCAGCCCCTCGTCGCGCTGGGTGCCGCGCGGCTGGGCAAGACCCGCCTGATCGACAACCTCGAAATCTGAAATGACCCCGAACCGATTCCAACGCCGCCCCCTGCTCGCCTGGGCCGCCGCCTCCCTCGTGCTGACCCTGGCCGCCTGCGGCGGCGGTGGCGGCAGCAGCGGCACGCCCGTCACCCCGGCGCCGACGCCGGTGACGCCGACCGTCACGCACAAGGTGCGCCTCACCACCTCGCTGGGCGTCATCGAGCTGGGCCTGGACCGCACCCACGCCCCCGTCACGGTGGACAACTTCCTCAAGTACGTGAACGACGGCTTCTACGCCGGCACCGTCTTCCACCGCGTCATCAACAATTTCGTGGTCCAGGGCGGCGGCGTCACGCGCACGGCGGCCGGCCTGGTCGAGAAGACGCCCACCTATCCCGCCATCGTGCTGGAGAGCCAGAACGGCCTGTCCAATCTGCGCGGCACCCTCGCCATGGCCCGCACGGCGGTGGCCAACAGCGCCACCAGCCAGTTCTACGTCAACGTGGTGGACAACACCAGCCTCGACTACCAGAGCCCCGCCAACCCCGGCTATGCGGTGTTCGGCCAGGTGACGGCGGGCATGGACATCGTGGACAAGATCCGCGCGGTGAGCACCAACGGCCAGGACGTGCCGCTGGTCGATGTCACCATCACGGAAGCCAAGCTGATTCCGTAACAAGCTGCGTCCACCTGTCGTCGCGGCGGCAGGTCGGCCCGTTAGGCAGGCCTTCGATTTCCTGGGGGCCCTGCCATGCTCAAACCTCTCGCGGCACTGCTGCTCGTGATCGGCCTGTCCGCCTGCGGTGGCGGCATCGAGATCGGCATCGACGGCGGTGGCGGCGGCGGCGGCGGCGGCACGCCCTATCCGCGCCCCAATCCCAACCCGCATCCCGGCACCCTGTCCTGCAGCGCGGCCGGCCTGGCCGCGTCGGCGGCGAGCCGCTGGGGCACGGCCTGCATGCTGACGAGCAGCGGCGAGATCGTCGTCGAGCTGTACGACAGCTATGCGCCGCAGACGGTGGCCAATTTCTACCGCTACGTCGCCGCGGGCTTCTACTCGAACACGCTGATCCACCGCGTGGACCGCGACTTCGTCGTCCAGGGCGGCGGCTACACGAGCGGCATGGTCGCCAAGCCGCCGCTGTATGCGCCGATCCGGCTGGAGAGCGACAACGGCCTGTCCAATCTGCGCGGCACGATCGCCATGGCGCGCCGCAGCGACGCCGATTCGGCGACCAGCCAGTTCTTCTTCAACGTGTGGGACAACACCAGCCTCGACTACCAGAACGCCGCCAACCCCGGCTACGCCGTCTTCGGCCGCGTCATCTCGGGCCTGAACACGCTCGACGCGATCAACGTCGTGCCGACCTATGCCTACAGCGCGACCGACATCCAGCCGCGCACCGAGGTGCTCGTCTACTGGGTGCAGCGGCTGAAGTGAATCAACGCCCGACGGCGTTCAGCGTCGCGTTGTTGATCGAGTAGACGGTGCCGTCCGTGCCGATCAGCGTCGGCGTGTAGGCCTGGCCGACGCCGGCGTTCAGTTGCACGCTCTCGCTGAAGCGGTTGTTGCGCAGGTCCCAGCGGTAGAGCCAGCCGTCCTCGTTGTTGACGAGCACCGAGGCGCCCGGCAGGTCCACCACCGCCGTGTTGACGCACCACTCGCGCACGCCGCCCGGCGTGGCCGGGTCGGGTGTCGGGCCGGTGATGAGCAGGGCCTCCTGCATCACCTGCACCGGCGTGAAGCGGTCGATGCGGCTGGCCTGCGGGTCGAGGATGGCCATCTGGTTCTGCCCGTCGCCGCTGCCCGCGCCGTGGTAGTTGTTGTATTTGACGAGCAGCAGATAGCTCGACGCGCCCGCATAGCCGCCCACCAGGCCGGCCGGCACGATGGCCGGCGTGTCGTCCCAGCCGAAGGAACCGGGCAGCTTGGGCGCCGCCAGCGCGGCGTCGTAGTGCAGCAGCCAGCCGCGGCCGTTGTGCTCGTCGCGCGTGCCGTCCAGCACGCCGTAGTACACGTCGCCGTCGGGGCCCACACAGGGCGAGGCGGTCGAGCTGTCGCTGACGCGCGCCGGCTGGCCCGTGTTCGGGTTCAGCAGGGGCTGGCGGGCCTTCAGCGCCAGCGTCGTGGCGTCCAGCGCCAGCAGATAGCCCGTCTGCACCGCATTCGTCGGCGCCGTGTTGACGGCCACGTAGAGCGTGCGCTGATCGAGCGACAGGGCCGGTGCCGCGTTCATCGCCGGCTGGGCGATGAAGGCGTCCCCGGCGAGGTCGGCGGCGGCCAGCCAGCGGCCCGTGCCGTCGGCCGCCACGCGCGCGAAGCCGCTGCGCAGGCCGGCCGCATTGCCGGCCGTGGCGGTGAAGCCGAAGAAGACATTGCCGGCGTCGTCCACCGTCAGCGGCGTGTTGATGAGGATGGCCGCGTCCAGCGCCGCCGCGTTGGCGGCATAGAGCGCGTCACCATAGAAGGCGATGCGCTGCACGGCGCCATTGGCCTGGTCCACCGTGTCGCGCGCCAGCAGCCGGCCGCCGGACTCGGGCATATAGAGCCGGCTGTTGCGGTCCAGCGCGATGTTGAAGCTCGGCGTCCAGCTGCTGGGCGGCAACACATAACTCGTCGCCTGCTGCCACAGCAGCCGGCCATCGGCGCCCGCGCGCGCCTCGACGCGGAAGCCGCCCGCCGTCGTCGTCTTCACCGGCACCAGCACCGTGTTCGCCGCGCTGACGACCGGCGAGCCGTAGTGGATGAGCAAAAAGCCGCCGGCCCGGTAGGGCGGCACCAGATCGACCGGCGTCGTCCACAGCACACGCTGCAGCGGCTGGCCGGCGATGGCGCTCTGCGCCGTGTGCTGGGCATCGCCCGCATGGCCGGCCCAGGTCGGCACGGCGGCCGGGCCCGGTGGCGGCGGCGCGGGCGGCGGCGGCAGCGGGGTCGGCGCAGGTGCCGGGGTGGCGCCCCCGCCGCCCCCGCCGCCGCAGGCGGTCAGCACGGCCGGCAGGGCCAGGGCCAGAAGCTCGCGTCGCGTCGGCATCGTCATCGGGGCGTGTCCTCTCGGTGCGTGGAGCGCGGCAGCGTAGCATCGCGCGCCCATGCCGATTGCCACCCGTCTCCGCCGCACGTTCTGGCTGCTCGCGCTGACGGGTTGCGGCGGCGGGGCGACGGTGCAGCAACCTGTCGAACAACCCGTCGAACAGCCCGCAGCACTGAGCCCGCTGGCCCGCCTCGGCGAGCGCCTCTTCAGCGACCACACGCTCTCCGGCTCCGGCCGCATGTCCTGCGCCAGTTGCCACGACCCCGCCTTCGCCCACGGCCCGCCCAATGCGCTGGCCGTGCAGGTGGGCGGCCAGTTCGAGACGCAGTTCGGCCTGCGCGCCGCGCCGTCCATCCGCTACCTGGAACGCCAGCCGGCCTTCGACCTCGGCAGCGGCGCGCCGGACGCCGTGCGCGGCGGCCTGATGGCCGACGGCCGCGCCGACAGCCTCGCCGCCCAGGCCCATCTGCCGCTGCTGAACCCGCTGGAGCTGGACAACGGCAGCGACGAGGCCCTGGCCCGCCGCCTGCGCGCCACCGCCTACGCGGCCGACTTCCGCGCGCTGTTCGGCGAGGCCGACGCCGCCACCACCGTGCGCCAGGCCGCCGAGGCGCTGCAGGCCTTCCAGCGCGAAGACCCGCGCCTCCACCCCTACGACAGCAAGTTCGACCAGGTGCAGGCCGGCCGCGAGCAGTTCAGCCCCGCCGAGCAGCGCGGCCGGCTGGCCTTCCGCGACCCGGCGCGCGGCAACTGCGCGGCCTGCCACCCCGACACCAGCGCCGACGGCCGCCCGCCGCTGTTCACCCACTTCGGCTATGCCGCCCTCGGCGTGCCGCGCAACCCGGCCATCCCGGCCAATGCCGACCCAGCCTACTTCGACCTCGGCCTGTGCGGCCCGCAGCGCGGCGACCTCGCGGCCCGCCCGGCGCTCTGCGGCCTGTTCCGCACGCCCAGCCTGCGCAACGTCGCCGTCCGGCAGGCCTTCTTCCACAACGGCAGCCTGCACTCGATGGCGCAGGTGCTGGACTTCTACAACACCCGCGACACCGCGCCGCAGCGCTGGTACCCGCAGCGCGACGGCGCCGTGCAGGCCTTCGACGACCTGCCTCCCGCCTACCGCGCCAACCTCACGCAGCAGGCGCCGCTGGACGGCCGCCCCGCCGGCAGCGCGCCGCCCATGAGCGCGCAGGACCTGGCCGACATCGTTTGCTTCCTGCGCACGCTGAGCGACGGCCACGCCCCCGGCACGCCGCCGGCCGAGGGCTGCAGCCGCTAGCGGGCGCCTGCCGCCGCTCGTCATCCCCGCCCGCCCGCGCGCGGCGGCAGCGGGCAAGATGACGCCCCGTCACGAGCTTTCACCGGAGACCCGCATGCCTTCCCGCAAGATGTCCCGCATGGGCCTGTTCGGCGCCGCCGTCGCCATCCTGACGGCGCTCTACGTCAGCAACTGCCAGGCCGCCGAGTTTCGCGGCCTGGGCGTCGAAGTCGTCGGCGAGGGCCGGCCGGTGCTGATGATCCCGGGCCTGAACAGCGCCGCCGCCACCTGGACGGAAACCTGCGCCGCGCTGCAGCCCGGCGTGCAATGCCACATCGTCCAACTGCCCGGCTTCGCCGGCGCGCCGGCCGTGGCGAGCGAGCACTTCCTGACCGCCATGCGCGACCGCCTGCTCGCCTACCTCGATGACCGCAAGCTGGACAAGCCCGCCGTCATCGGCCACAGCCTCGGCGGCGTGCTCGCGCTGCGCATGGCGGCCGAGCAGCCCGCCCGCATCGACCGCCTCGTCATCGTCGATGCCCTGCCCTTCCTCGCCGGCCTGCGCGGCCAGACGCCCGAGGCCGCCCGCGCCGCCGCTGCCGCCATGCGCCAGCAGATGCTCGCGTCCACGCCCGAGCAATGGGAGGCCGGCGCCCGCCAGGGCGCGCTCGGCATGAGCCGCGACCCGGCGCGGGCCGAGCGCGTCGTCGCCTGGAGCCTCGCCAGCGACCGCGCCACCTCGGCCCAGGCCATGGCCGAACTCTGGGGCGAAGACCTGCGCCCCCTGCTGCCCCGCATCGCCGCGCCCACCCTCGTGCTCAGCGCCTGGGCCGCCTTCGAGCCCATGGGCGCGACGCTGCCAAGCACGCAGAAACTCGTCGAAGCCCAGTACGCTGGCCTCAAGGGCGCCCGCGTCGCCATGGGCCCGCGCGGCTACCACTTCCTGATGTGGGACGACGCGGACTGGCTCGTGAGCGAAATCAGAACATTCCTGGCCCCGCAGTGAGCCTCGACCGCCGCCGCTTCGCCGTGCAGGCCCTGGTCTGGGGCAGCTACGCGGCCCTATCGCTGGCCATGGTCGCCGGCTTCCAGCAGCGGCTGACCGGCTCCCTCGTCTTCGTGATGGCGCTGCTGGCGGCGGGCCTGTGGGCCTGCACCGAGGGCCTGCGCGCGCTGGCGCTGCGGCGCGGCTGGCTGGACCTGCCGCCCGCCGCCCTGCTGCTGCGCCTGGCCGCGCTGCCGCCGCTGTTCGCGCTCGCGCTGCAACTCCTCATCTACGCCATCAACTGGGCCGGCCTGCGGCTCGGCGCGCTGCAACTCCCGCAGAGCCCGGTGCAGGGCCCGAGCGTGCTGCTGGCCTACACGCTGAACACCAGCATCATGCTGTGGCTGTGGCTGGCCGTCTGGGGCGGCGTGCAACTGCTGAACCGCTGGCGGCGCGGCGAAATCGCCCGCTGGCAGGCCGAAGCCGCCGCCCGCGCGCTGGAGTTGCAGGTGCTGCGCGCCCAGATCAACCCGCACTTCCTCTTCAACGCGCTGAACAATCTGCGCGCCCTCATCAACGAAGACCCGGCCCGCGCCCGCGACATGCTCAGCCGCCTCTCCAACACCCTGCGCCACACCCTGCAGCACAGCGCCCGCGAGCGCGTGCCCCTGGCCGAGGAACTCGCCGTCGTGCGCGACTACGTGGCGCTCGAACAGCTCCACCACGAAGAACGGCTGCGCGTGGACTGGCGCCTCGACCCCGCCAGCGCCGACGCCAGCGTGCCGCCCATGCTGCTGCAACTGCTGGTGGAAAACGCCATCAAGCACGGCATCGCCCGCACGCCGGGCGGCGGCACCGTCGCCATCGCCGTGGCGCGCGATGGCGAGCGCCTGTGCATCCAGGTGGACAACCCCGGGCCCTGGCAGCCCGGCGCGTCCAGCGGCACCGGCCTCGGCCTCGCGCACCTGCGCGAGCGCCTCGCCCGCGCAGGCGGCGACGGCGCGGCCTGCCACATCGCGGCGGCGGACGGCCGCGTCAGCGTCCGTGTGGAGCTGGCCGCATGAGCGCCGCGCCGGGCCGCCCCAAGCAAGCTCGCTCCCCCTCGGGGGGAGTGAGCCCGGACATGGGATGCCCAGTGGGCATCCCATGCCTGGCGAACGCCTGGCCGCTCCGTCGGCCAGGCAAGGCCGCAGGCCGAAGGGGGCACCAGTGAAGATCTTCATCGTCGAAGACTCGCGCCTCGCGCGCCAGGAACTGCGCACCCTGCTGGCCGCCGTGCCCGACGCCGACATCGTCGGCGAGGCCGCCGAACTCGCACCCGCCCGCGCAGCCATCGAGGCGTTCGCGCCCGAACTCCTGCTGCTCGACGTGGAACTGCCCGGCGCCACCGGCTTCGACCTGCTGGACCAACTCGACCACCTGCCCCTGGTCGTCTTCACCACCGCCTACGACCAGCACGCGCTGAGCGCCTTCGAGCGCAACGCGCTGGACTATCTGCTCAAACCCATCGACCCCGCCCGCCTCGAAGCCGCCCTCGCCCGCGCCCGCGAGCGCCTGCGCCCCGCCGCCGCGCCTGCGGAAGCCGTCAAGGGCGCCGACGACATGGTCTTTTTGCGCGACGGCGAACGCTGCTGGTTCGTGCGCCTGGGCGACATCGCCGGCTTCGAGGCCTGCGGCAACTACGCGCAGGCCTGGTTCGGCGGCGAACGCCCGCTGCTCGCGCGCACGTTGACCAGCCTGGAAGCGCGGCTCGACCCGCAACTCTTCTTCCGCGCCAGCCGCAGCCATCTCATCAACCTGCGCTGGGTGCAGGGCATCCAGCCCTGGAGCAACGAGGGCTACCGCGTCACCCTGCGCGACGGCCACCAGGTCGAGGTGTCGCGGCGGCAGGCGCGCCTGCTGCGGGAGAAGCTGGCGCTTTGAGGGTCAGCCCGCAGCTTTCTTCTTCTCGGCGATGCAGTTCTGCATGAACTCGTGCCTGACGGTGCCGGCCAAGCTCTTGGCCTGCAACTCCTTGTAGCAATTGCGCAAGGCTTTTTGCCGCACCTTGGTGGCCTGACGCTGGGCAGACTCTGCTTGTATCGCTGCCGCCTGCTCCGCCGCAGTGGACAGGTCTTGAGCTTGCGCATTTGCCCAGCAAACTGCGCCCAGCAGGGCAATGATGCCGTAACGGTTCCTCATCAGAAACTCTCCAAGTTCGGCCTAGTCTATCGGCCAGCAGGATGCCTGGCCCGACAGCGGGGCCTGGTGAATTCCCTGATGTGGTGATTATTGAGACCCCTCTATCCTCGTGTGGAGAACTATTTTTCTATGTAGGGAGGGATAATGAGAATGAAGCCTGTTCAGGGGTTGGTTCTGGCGCTGTCTTTGGTATGTGGGAGTTCTCATGCACGCATACAGGTGATCACGACGTGCATTCAGAGCCTATTAAGTGGTGAAATGGAATGTACAACCACAACCAGGGAAGTGCCTGATCAGGTTTCTTCGGGGGGTGGTACGTCTTCCATTCCAGACTTTGGCAGCGTTCCCCCTCTGGGGTACGGGGACCCTGGAAACGCTGTGGGTGGCGGTGCCCCCAACAGGGGCAACAACCTGTCCGATGCCAACACGGCCACGTCGTCTTCCCCCTGCCCCACGGGTGAAGCGCCCAACCCGGCGAGTCGCAACCCCGTCATCATCGCCACGGGCGAGAAATTCCTGAACCAGCAGGATTTCTCCATTGCCGGGCTGTTCAGCCTCACCCGGACCTATCGCTCCAATTCCCTTGCTGCATCCTATGCGCCATCGTTCGGCGCCAACTGGGCCTCATCGCTGGAGTTTGGCCGGCTTGCCGGTGTGATGCGGGGGCGCTTGCACGGGAATTGGACGGCTGCTGGGGCAATTACCCTGGTGCGCGCCGATGGCAGTCGCATCGTCTATTACCGGGATAACGACTCGACTTATTTCCCGGACGAAGGCCTGTATACCGCTAAAAACGGCGCCGCCTATGGAGAAATCTATTATGACGCCACGGCCGACACGGCCTGGCTGACCGGTCCCAATTCCAGCGCCGAATTCGTCGGCGGCCTCATCAGCTCCTACCGCACCAATGATGGCACCGTTGATTACCAATTCAACTACGACACCAACAAACGCCTGACGTCCATCGTCGTCAACGGTGCGCGCACCCTCGCCATCGCCTATGGCAGCAACGGTCTGGTTCAAACCATCACCGCCCCCAATGGCGTGGCCTGGACCTACACCTACGACAGCGGCAACCGCCTGAAACGCGCCGCCTCGCCCGAGCCCGCCTATGTGGACTACTACTACGAAAACAGCGCCCTGCCCAACGCCCTGACCGGCTACGCCGTCAACGGCGTGCGCAAGACCCAGTACAGCTACTACAGCGACGGCCGCGTCAACACCAGCGGCACGGTGGACGGCGAGGAACTCGACACCTTCACCTACACCCCCACCACAACCAAGCTGACCAACGCGCTGGGGCTGGCCACCACCTACACCTACCAGACCGTCAACGGCGTGCGCCAGGTCGTGGGCATGTCGAGCAACGCCATCAACGGCTGCGCCGCCGCATCGGCCACCATCGAATACGACGCCAACGGCTACATGAAAGCCAAGGTCAATGCGGACAACATCCGCACCGAATACAGCTACGACGCCATGGGCTTGCTGCAGCGCGTGGACGAAGCCAAGAACACCGCGCAGCAAAAGACCACCGTCAACACCTGGGACAGCTACCAGCGCCTCAGCAGCGTCACCTACAAGAACCTCAGCGGCGCCATCCTGCTCAAGCGCAGCTACACCTACAGCGGCATTAGCGACCAACTGCTCAGCGTCACCGAACAAGACCCCCGCAACGGCGCCACCCGCAGTTGGAGCTACGCCTACACCTACAACGGCGCCGGCCGCCTGACGCGGCTCGACCTCAGCCAACCCGGCATCGGGACCACCTCGCGCCTCTACGACGGTGCCGGCAACCTCACCGCCACCATCAACCCCGCAGGCCAGACCACCAGCTACGCCGGCCACAACGGCCTGGGCCTGCCCGCCACCGTCACCGGCCCGGACGGCATCGCCACCAGCTACACCTACGACCAGCGCGGCCAACCTCGCAGCGCTACCCAGTCCACCCCCAGCGGCGCCCGCACCACCAGTTGGACCTGGACGCCCGAGCGCCTGCTCAAACAACAAACCAATCCCAACGGCCTCGTCACCACCTACAACTACGCCCCCGCATCCGACCGCCTCACGCAAACCAGCGACAACGCCGGTAACCTCGTCAGCCACGGCCGCAGCGGACGCACCTACACCACCACGACCGCCCTCAAGGCCCCCAGCCTCGCCGGCACCAACCCCACTGCCGTGGCGGCCGGCACCCTCAGCGCCAGCCGGGAGGTCAACGCCCAAGGCCAACCCTGGAAACTCTCCGCCCCCTCGGGCCAGAAACTCCAGAACACCTACGACCCGATGGGCCGCGTCCAGACCGCCACCGACGGGGCCGGCAAGCAACGCAGCCTGAGCTACGACCCCCTGGGCCGCGTGAGCACCCAATCCACCACGGACGGCGGCAGCATCGGCTTCAGCTACGACGCGCTGGACCAACTCACCCAAGTCACCGACCCCAACGGCCGCACGACGAGCTACACCGTCGATGGCCTGGGCCGCACCACGGCCCTCACGAGCCCCAGCACCGGCACGACGACGCTCAGCGCCGACGCCTGGGGCCGCGTGCAATCTGAAACCCGCGCCAACGGCGTGACGATCAGCTACACCTACGACGCGCTGAGCCGCCTCAAGACCCGCAGCAGCGCCGGCGTCACGGAAACCTACACCTACGACAGTTGCGCCAACGGCGTGGGCAAGCTGTGCGCGATCAGCAACGCCAGCGGCAACACCACCTGGAGCTACGACAGCGCCGGCAACCTCACCCAACAACAGCAAACGGTCAGCGGCAGCACCACCACCCTCGCCTGGGGCTACGACAGCCTGGGCCGCGTCACCAGCCTGAGCTACCCCAACGGCCTGACGCTGACCTACCAATACGACAGCTATGGGAGACTGGCACGCATCCTCTCCAACCAATGGAGCACGGTGATCGACAACCTGCTATACCAAGCGGCGCTGCCCGGCCCCTACGCCTGGAAATGGGGCAACGGTGACAAGCGCGGCCTCACGGTGGACACGGACGGGCGGCTGCAAAAGATCGAATCCAGCGGCGTGCAGCAACTGAGCTTCGGCTACACGGCCAACGACCTGATCGAGACCGTCACGGACGGCATCAACCCCGGCCTGAACAGCAGCCTCATCTGGGACGGCAGCGGGCGGCTCAAGCAAGTCACGCGCACGAACGGCGACAACCAGAACGTGGCCTATGACAACGCCGGCAACCGCAGCAGCCACAACCGCGCGGGCACGGGCAACAGCTACAGCTACGGCACCACCGGCAAAGACTGGCTGACGAACGTCGGCAGCAAGACCTACGGCTGGGACGGCTACGGGCAGATGACCTCGGACGGCGTGCGCAGCTACGGCTGGGACGGGTTCGGACGCCTCGCCACCGCGGGCGGCGCGACCTACAGCTACAACGCCTTCAACCAGCGCGTGCGCAAGGTCAGCACGGCGGACACGAACAACTTTGTGTACGGGCCGTCAGGCGAGTTGCTGTACGAATCGCAGACGGGGACGGCCTACGTCTACCTGGGCTCAAGCCTGATCGCGCTGAGCCGGGGCGGGCAGATGTACGCCGTCCACACCGACCAGGTGAGCAGGCCGGAAGCGGTGACCAACAGCGCCAGGGCCGTGGTCTGGCGGGCGCAGAACGCGGCGTGGGACCGGCA